>Ga0098060_1000259_pt1 | contig 25629 bp, 9 predicted proteins | sample 21_taG_FD_77063 | JGI IMG/M metagenome (GOLD analysis project Ga0098060, IMG submission 77063) | Marine viral communities from the Subarctic Pacific Ocean - 21_ETSP_OMZ_AT15319 metaG | ecosystem: Environmental > Aquatic > Marine > Oceanic | place: Pacific Ocean | collected 2015-01-19 | reverse complement strand
TTAAAACTGATGAAGGAATGGAGATTTACTCCAATATTGAAAAAAGATTAAATTAATCTAACTGTAGATGCAGTCGCTCTACGGGGCGATTGCAAACTACAAATTAAAAAGAAATTATGGTAATTGTTGATAATGTATATCAAAAAGTTTTAGCGTTAGCCAATAAAGAGCAAAGAGGATATATAACTCCTCAAGAGTTTAATTTATTTGCTGGTCTTGCTCAAATGGAAATTTTCGAGCAATATTTTTATGATTTAGAGCAATTTCAAAGAAGAATGGATAATGCGGTAGAGTTAATAGAAGAGAAAATTGCTATATTTAAAATGGGTCCAGTTTCTATTTCAGATTCACATGCTTTAAATACTTTTATTAACGCAACTACTGGTGAGGATCATTTTTATAAAATAGTTCAAATAACAAAACAAGATGATAATAATGGCGCTATTAGAGTGGCAGAAAGAATAGAGCAAGAAGATTATGCTATGATGCAGGTTTCACCATTGACTCAAGTTACAAAAACTAGACCAGTATTTTTTATAAAAGACAATGGTGTGTATATTTATCCTGAAACAGGTGCAAATGAAATTAGATATATTCGAAAACCCATGTCTCCAAATTGGACATATTTTATTGGTGCAAATGAGAGCGCTATATATAATCCGAACGCTGCTGATCATAGGAATTTTGAGCTACATACATCTGAAGAAAACGCTTTGGTTATAAAAATATTACAACTAGCTGGAGTTGCGATCAAAGATTTTAACTTAGTCCAACTAGCAAGCCAAAGAGAAATTAGTACTATCCAACAAGAAAAACAATAAATAAATGGGATTATTAGACAATATTACGCATCAGCAGTATTACCAAGGAAATGACTTTGGTGGTTATCAATTTACATCTTTAGAAGCTATTATAAACCAATTTATGGTAGTCTACGTTGGTGACAATAAAGTAATACCAAAAGCAAGTAGAGTAGATATTGCATTTCATGCACAAAGAGCATTAGCGGAATTATCTTTTGATACTTTAAAATCTGTAAAAGCTTACGAAATAGAACTACCACCGTCACTGCAAATGATATTACCTCACGACTACGTTAATTACACTAAAATTAGTAGCGTAGATTCTGCTGGTATAAAACATCCGTTATATCCTACAAAACACACGTCAAATCCATTTCAAATCTTACAAGAAGAAAATGGTGATTATACATTTGTTTCAGATGCAGAAGAAATTATTAATGGTACTTTTGACACAGATGTTACTAATAGTGGTTCTATAAATGCTTGGGTTAAAAGTCAATTTGTTGGATTCGCTAATTATACAACACACGCGGTTGATGGTGGAAAATTAGGTGAGATAGCGGTAGAATCTTCAAAATTAGTTTTTAAACACAGAAGTTATTTATCTACGTCCGGTAATGTTTGGTCAACAAACTCATTTATTGTTCAACCTATAGACGTAAGTGATAAAGAGTATATTACATTATCAGCTGATGGACAAGCGGTGGACACAACAATAAGTACTACTACTCAACCAGGCGTTTTGAAAGTTGGTATAACTACTATCCTTCCTCCAAGCAACACAAATTATATTAGTAGTGGTGTTTTGTCGACTAATTCAGCATATCTTCCTAATATTGATAATGCCATGTGGGATTTAGCTGATGAAGATGGAAATCCTAGTTACTTAGAGTGGACTGTAGCAGGCGATAATACTACATCTAAATCACTAGAATCTATTGATGTAAGAAATGAAAGTATAGTATATGTTATAGTTTTATCTCGACATGATTTTACCGCTGAAACTACAACTTTTGTTACTACTAACAATATAGATAATATTTCTGTTACCGCTTCAAATGCTAATAGTAATTTAATTTCTCCAGTAACCAATGGTAAAAACATATCTACTACTTGGAATAGTTATAAATCACATGTACCTTCAGAAAATAATAATGATGACTATGAAGACGACACTTATTGGCCTGCAAATGGAGAAAGATACGGGCTCGATCCAAGTCACGCTCAAGTTAATGGATCGTTTTTCATAGACCAAAGATTAGGAAAAATACATTTTAGTTCTAATATTTCAGGGAAAACTGTGATATTAGATTATATAAGTGACAGTCTTGGGACGGACTCAGAAATGCAGGTCCACAAGTTCGCGGAAGAAGCGATATATAAATCTATATCGCATGCAATTTTATCCACATCTTCATATGGACAATCTTTAGTTCCTAGATTGACTAAAGAGAAATTTGCAGCTATAAGAAAAGCAAAATTAAGATTATCTAATATTAAATTAGAAGAATTAACTCAAATACTTAGAGGTAAATCTAAACAAATAAAACACTAGTACATGCCAGAAATTAAGAATACTTTTCTTCAAGGTAAAATGAATAAGGACCTTGATGAGAGATTGGTACCTAATGGACAATATAGAGATGCTTGGAATATAGAGGTTTCGACATCTGAAGGGTCAGATGTTGGTACTGTACAAAATATATTGGGTAATAAAAGGGTTGAAGATATTATTCCTAATGGATTTAAGTGTGTAGGTAGTATTGCGAATGAGAAAACTAACAAACTATATTGGTTTATTTCTAGTTACGAAAAAGATGCTATTATTGAGCATGACATTGTAAACGATAAAATAGATCCTGTAATAGTAGATTTAAACGCCGCAAATTCTAAGGCTGTTTTAAAATTCTCTGGAAATATAATAACTGGTATAAATATAATTGATAATTTATTGTTTTGGACTGATAATAACAGCGAGCCAAAGAAGATAAATATTGACGAATGTAAAAAGGGCACGCCTAAATATGACAGCAATGGCGTTGCATTAAATACTCACACACAATTAATTTTTGAAAACGGAAGTTTTGACGCAATAACATTAAAGTATGTGGGCGGCGATTCAACAAGTGTCTCTTTCGACACAGAATCATCACCCAAAACAGGTAGGTATTTTTGGTTTGAACAAAAGCATATAGAACAAATCTTAGTTGGTAGCGAGGGACAGACGCTAGAATGGGATGCTTCTAATTTTTCCAGTCCTTACGAAATATATCAAATTCGCCATTACAGAAACGGTAAATTTTTAGGTAAAAAAAGAATTAAGATATGGAATACTGGTAACGGTACCCATGGGAGATTTGAACCTGATGCTAGTGCTGGTGACTCTGATTGGCATGTAGGCGATGTTATATTTGGTGACGATATTAAAATAGACATAGAAGAACGTCATATTACAGTTGTTAAACCAAAACCTTTAAAAGCGCCAACGGTAAAAATAAATCACACTCAAACTTTAGATTCTATAAGTAGTACTACAAACTTATTCGAAACTACATTTCCAAGATTTTCTTATAGATATAAATATAGAGATGGAGAATTCTCTGCTTTTGCTCCATTTACAGAACCTGTATTTAACCCTAGGTATACCAAAGATATAAATAATACTAGCGGTACAAATGTTTTTTACACTAAAGACAATGTCTATGATGCAAAAGATCCGCATAACAAGGCTATGATTAACTCTATACACTCTATAGAACTTACTGATTTCATTAGCTCCCAAACTCCAGAAGACGCTATAGAAATAGAAGTACTTTATAAACAAGAAAATTCTAGCGTTATATATTCTATTGATACTATTAAACAAACAGATCCTGAATGGCACGACTGGAGTAATCACGAGGGTACTAATATAGGATTAAGGAAAGATGACAATGATAGTAATTTTCAAGCTATTGGTGGTTATATTAAAGGAAAATATATTGTAACAACAGAAAATATATACGCAGCTTTACCAGCAAATCAATTACTAAGGCCATGGGATAATGTCCCTAGAAAAGCATTGGGACAAGAAATAACAGGTAATAGAATTGTTTATGGTAATTATTTACAAAATTATAATTTAGGTAATATAAAACCTGAAATTAAAGTTAATTACAATAATAGAAAAAATAAACTTGGAACTTTTGAAACTAAAGGCTTACCTTCTATTAAATCTCAAAGAAACTACCAGTTAGGAGTTATATATTGTGATAAGTATGGAAGAGAAACGCCAGTGTTTACTTCTAAAGAAGGTGCGGTAAATATTCCTTGGCAAAATACAGATGGAACTAAAAATGCTAGTAAAAGTTTACAGTTAAACGCAAGTGTACCAGCAAATTTTCCTGATTGGGTTGATTCATTAAAGTTTTTTGTAAAAGAAACATCTTCTCCATATTATAATCTAGTTATGGATAGAGCTTGGATAGCTAAAAGTACTTACGAACTAGATCGAGGTGATCATCTTTGGATTTCGTTTCCATCATCTGATAGAAATAAAATATCAGAGGAAGATTATATAATATTAAAAAAGAAAATTGGAACTGGCGAAGAGCAAATTACTTTTGAAAATAAGTTTAAAGTTATTGATATTAAAAACGAAGCTCCTGATGCTATCAAATACGAATTAGTTACCTGGGCAGCGATTCACAATTATGGCAATAGATTAGCAAACCATGACGTTGACGGTGTGAATGGTGGTCTATTTGTAAATGGACATCGTAGACCAGATAGAGAAATTGATACTTTTTGGTGTAATAAAGATATTTTAGCTGAGCTTGGAGAGGCAAACGGTCAATTTGAAATATTAGGAGCTGTGCCAGTAAATGAAGATCAAGAAACGCCAGGGGAAGGACCAATTAAAACTAAAAATCTATATGCTTCTTGGAGAAGACTTGGAGGGGCTAGTAATCCAGATATTTCTTCTAAAAAATATAAAATAGTTGGTGGATCTTTAGACTCTGAAAACTATGTGCTAAGATTAAATACTCCGGTTACAAAAATTGATGCTGATATAGCTCATTTTTCCGGTGCTTCTGATGGGACTGTCAATACCAACAACCACCTACATCCTAATTTAGTTTTTCAAATAGAGAAAAAAGAACTTAAAGATTCTGAAGATTTCTCTGGAAAATTCTTTGTTAAAATTTCTAAAAATCAAATCACAGATATTTTAGAGCAGGGCTCTACAACGGATATTTTAGATAATTATATTATATCTGCAAAGACTCCAACTTGGTACTGGCAAGATGGCGTGGGTAGTAATATTGCGGTCGATGATAGCGCGAGTGGTGGATATGGTCTTTCGAATTACGATGGATATCAGCAACCACACTCAACAGCTGATGATATCCAAGCCGCAGCACAGAACGTGCAAGGTAACCTCCATCCACTACAAAATAATACACCGCCATATACTGGTAATCTTAAAGTAACTGATTATGCCGCTGCTTGGGATGGGATAAAAACAAAATTTGGCAACACCTTCTTTGTAGATAGTATGCACATGGTAGCCGGGCAAAGTGAGGCTAGTGACTATGCTAAATATTGTTGTGTAACTTGGGCTGGATGTACCAAGGGAGAATCTACCTCTAAAGAGATTTCTAGTTGGAGCTACCCACCTCTTAAGATGTGGTTAACTGATTGGATAAATAGTGAAAATATTATCGAAACTCCAAGTGAAGATCAGACTGTGAGTATTATAACGGGAACACCACTATCAGTCACAAAAGATAGATTTTACGATGCTATTACCGATGGAATAATTGATACTATAAAGCAAACGGAGTTTATAGATTTTCCTGATTTCCCTACTGTAGATAATGATTTTAAAAAATTTACTGAACTCTTGGAGGGTGAAAAAATTACCGGTTGGGCCGGTAGTAGTCAAGCTGTTGATAGACACACCCCAACAGGTGGTAAAACAGAAATCTCTAATAATCATGTAAATGGACTAGAAGGAATAGTGACTACCACAACGACTCATTCAACAGGTCCAAGAAGATGGCTTAGTGGTATAACTGGTAGTACAACTGATTACGGGGTTGGAACTGATACTAAAACGTATTCAGACAATGGTGAAATTGGTAGGCATTTTATGCACTTGTCATTTTTTGCTCCTGGTAAAGATTTACACGATGGTAATTGGAACTCTTTACTGCATGTTACTGAATCTTGCCAATTTGGCGCTGGAGGATTTATGGGTAATTTACAAGGTATATGGGGTGGAGGAGTGTTTACAGGAGGAAATTCTAATTATGGAGCTAATAATTTATTGTCTAAAAGCGCACTTGGAGGCGGTGCGATAGGTTACTCAAGTTTACCAATGGAAGGTAATTATGATCCCATTACAAGGAAATGGTTACCGGAAACACCTGGGCCTGGCGTTGGTTATGGTTATGATATAAGATATAGAGAATTACACGAAAGACAATGGGATCCAACTTTTTGTGACGATGGGGATCCTGAAAATAAAATACGTGATTTTATAAGAAATCTACACGCTGGATCACAATTTAAATTTTCAAATGACACAAGTGCAACCCCAGAAGTTTATACTATTAAAAAAGTAGTTGTAAAAAAACTATATAATCACACTTCGTGGAGAACACCTATTAATATATATCGAGACTCAGGCGATTATCATAACGCCCCTGAAGACGTGATATATCAAAGTGTAGAAGAAGCTGCGTTAACCTGGTTAAACTCGGTTCCAGATGAAAACATAGCCCCTGGAATTAATGGTAGCGATGAGTTGCTAGGGCAGGCCGCATATTGGAATTCGGGTAGAGGTTTGAGTCATAGAATAGTAGATTTTGGAAAAGCTAGTAATAGAAGACTTTGTTATATAATTGAACTAGATAAAAATCCTGAATTTTCAAGTTTTAACCCATTGGGACCAGGCGAAATGACTGCTGATTTAACTAATAGTGACTTTGCTAATATTGAATTTTTAGAAAAAGTACAATCACCATTACTTGCTGGATTAAATAAATTTCCTGCAATATGGGAAGTTGATCCTAAAAAACAAGAGGTAGATTTAGATATATATTACGAGGCTAGTAGTCATTTTCCTGTTAAATTAAATAAAAATACAAACGAGTTAATAGCACCAATTGGGTGTAGCGTGGAAATGATAAGCGCAAGTTTTACAGGTGCTTCTACTCTCCTATCGTGGGATGGAAACAAGGCATTTTTTGAACCTGGGTTTCCCGTGGGTGACGATATAAATGAAATAGATTATTCTGGAACGCGTTTTAAGTTTGTTAAAGAAGATGGAAGTTTTGTAATAATAACAGCCGATGAACAACAATTACTAGGTGAATCAACGTCTAGCACTGTTCTTAAAACTAGTTTTATATTTAGACATGATATCGGTGATAATATACACGCTGGGTTAGCGTGGCACAATTGTTTTTCATTTGGAAACGGATTAGAATCTAATAGAATTAAAGATGATTTTAACGAACCATTTATTACTAATGGAGTGAAAGCATCTACTACAATACAAGAAACCTATGAAGAAGAAAGAAGAAAGCATGGTTTAATATATTCCGGGATATATAATTCAAATTCTGGTGTAAATGATTTAAATCAGTTTGTAATGGCTGAGAAAATTACAAAAGATTTAAACCCAACTTATGGTAGTATACAAAAATTATTTAGTAGAAATACAGATTTAGTTACATTTTGTGAAGACAAAGTTCTTAAAGTCTTAGCAAATAAAGATGCCGTATTCAACGCTGATGGTAATCCGCAACTAACAGCCAATGAAAATGTTTTAGGACAAACTATTCCTTTTATAGGTGAGTATGGTATAGCTACAAATCCAGAGTCATTCGCGTCAGAATCATATAGAGCTTATTTTACAGACAAACAAAGAGGAGCGGTACTTAGATTATCTAAAGATGGTTTAACCCCTATATCCAACGTTGGAATGAATGATTGGTTTAGAGATAATTTACAGAATTACAGCTCTTTAATAGGTTCTTACGATAGTTATAAGGAAGATTATAATATTACTTTGTCACACAGATATGGGGAAAATTTTATATCTAATGGATATTTACCTGAGGGCGTAGAACTTAGTACTCAAGCGGGTAGTTTGTTAAATCATATAGCCAACTCAGCGCCATCTCAAGGTCCTGAGTTTGAGTATGCTTGGCAAATAAATAATGTACTTGATGCATCTAGTCCATTCGAATGGAATGTTACAAATCATAATTTAGATTCTGAAGTAAATATAACTAATCACCCCGCAATAGCGTTCGATGCGTATCAAAGTGAAATTGTTGCGAATAGTGTTATATTAACACAAGAAACATATGATGTATATACAACTGTAACGACTACTTATACTGGTATGACTTTTGGCACAGCAACTGCTACTGGAACTCCAACAACAACAGTTAGTGGCGTCGCAGCTTCTTACGCTGGTACTGGTACTGTTGGTACAGCTGCAGCGCAAACAACTCTAGCACCAGTAAATTATGATCACGCTATCTATCAAACCATACCAAGTGATGATTATGGTTGGTTTTACGCCCCTAGTTTTGTAAATAACTCAGCTATAGATTTATTTGGTACAAGCGCTTCGAATTATGCAGATACTAAGCGCTACAGTAGCATTAGTAGATATATAGTAGGTTCAAATAGTCAAGGAGATAAAACAAGCGGTGATTGGGTGGATGAAACTGATCCAAATGCTCACTCGATGTTTACTGCAACTAACAATATGTACGCTTGGTCCGGGTACAACCCATCTTATTTCACCAATTGGGATTACACTTCTGGTCGTACAGAAAGGTATATAGTATATCCTGTTACTGGGAATAATAATAGTTATCATAACAGCTGGGTGTCAGGTACAATTACTAGAAAAAAAGTATCAGGAAACCCTTATAACGGCTTGTTTTATGGAACTGTTACAGGTTTTGGTAATAATAATCTTGGTGATGGATCTATTATTTTTGATAGGCCATTTCAAAGCAATAATGCTAGTGAAAATTCTTTTGTTGAGTTTAAGAATTTTGGATATAATTTAACTAGTCTTGATGGAAATAATTTACTTTCTCAGTATAACGCTGCGATCACGCCAAACGGAAATCATAAACACAAAGAAATCTTTAATGGTGATGAAATACACATTCAATTTGATCTAACGTGTTATATAACGAATGAATATGGGTATAAATACGAAGGCCGCCATGGAAATAATTATATTGCACCGAAAATAGAACTTTATGATGGTGGTTCTCCAGTTCCTAATGATCAGGTTATGAATGTAAATTTTAGTGGATTTACAGTTGTTTGGAATGGCTTCTCTCCATCTTTTGTGTCCGTCCCTACAACTCCCCACGCTGATACAGATCCTGCGAATGCAGATCCTTATACGCATATCTACTCCGAACGAGATGATCTTGGAAGTCAGTTTTATGTAACAGAGCAAGCCACAGGTAATTGGTATGATGAGTCTAGTGGTACGTATGATAGCAGCGGACCAGGACCTCACACTCAAATAAGTAGATGGAATTGGAAGAAAAACTCTACTGCGAATTTTAGTAGTACCTCAATTCTTCCAGCGGCTAAGAACACCATGACACATGGTGGTGGTACATTTACTATTCGTTGTGGTTGCAGTTTCAAATTTGTGGATCCAAACCAACAGAACGATGATGGATCACCATTACCAGGCGTTCAGATAACTCAGCAGAAACTTATTAGTGACCTTAGAATACGTGTAAGCAACAGGCGTGCATCTCCTACTACGTGGGGTGATGGCAATGCTTTATACAATAAACTTAGACACCCACTTTGGGAAATAAACACATTCCGTGTTAAGAAAGGTTTTGGTGTGGTAGGACCATATACACCAGAGACAGCGGGTACATTTACACAAGCTGTTACAACTCTTGCCGCGGGGCAAAGCGCAACATATGTACCTCCACAGCCAAACGTGCCAGGTGCAGATATTCCAGCTTGGGCAGAAGTATTACATACTAATAATTTTGGCTGGACTTTAGAACCGCAATATGGTGGTCCACATCCACAAACACAATTTTCTTCTCAAAACTCGAATTACTATGGTCCAAATTTTGGAAAAATTCAAATAACTGAACCGTTAGCTCCTAGTGGTTTTTACTATGTTCCGCAGAACTATCAAGCACAACCAACACTAGGTAACCCAAACGTTGCTTATAATCAATACACCACCGGTACACACGTTGTTCAAGATAATTATTTACAAGTAGGACCTATGCAAAACAATCCAGCTGCTGTAGATCTTGTGTGGCAATTAACAACTCCATGGGTAGTGGGTAATTGGTATTTGGTTGATATTGAATTTGATCAAAATTTTAACTCCGCTACAGGACAAGGAGGAAGCGACGGGAGTTTTTACGTCTTTGGAGCTCGTGACACTGGTGCTGTCAGTCCAGAAGTCGTAGGAAATATTTCTGGTAATAATCCTGTTTATCATCATACATTAGTTTCCATGACTAGAACAGAATATAGTCCCGTACAAACTGTACAACGAGGTATATTTAAGATTGATAATAATAGTTATATAGCTAACAACGTTCCTGTTAATTCGAGTTATGGTACTCCTCAAAACGAATTTAGGTTACGTTTGTATAATTTTCAAAATGAAGGTAGAGTTACAAAAGTAATTGTCAAAAAACTAGACGTACCGGCAACCGCTTCTACAGCTACAAGCTGGACTCATACTACGGATATTTTAACGCACTCTTTTTCCCAAAAGAAAATATATTATAAAAATAATAAATTAGTTTGGGATGTACCAGCTGGCTCTCAGTATTGGTGGGCACAAGATTTTGGTACCCCAACTACTTTTACCGCTCCACAAGTAACCCCTGGTGGTTGGAAATTAAAATTTACACTTGGAGACAATGAAGATTATTACAACGATGGAGATCCTAATAATAATTTTTTAGGTTCTTTAAATGGTTATATGTTTAATGCTATAGGAGACGCGGTTGACGGTTCAGGTGGCGCGGATGGTATAGAATTTTCTGGTTTACAAGACGCGGGTGATTACGAAATATTTTTCAATATGGATGGTATCGCTGCAAATAACTATATTAATCACAAAGCGATTGGCGTTACTACATATTCGCTTTATTCTAGTTATACCTTAACCCCAAGTACGCAACCAGCGGTACCATCTAGTATTATACCTGGTAGAATTTTGTTTGAATCATCCTCTAGTAATGGCCTTAGAGCAGCTATAAGCAACATGTCACTTGTAGATCAAACTGCGATATTCCAAGGAGGTACGTCTGGAGCTTGGAATTGGAACGGTTTTAATACCTCTGCAAATAGTTATATATCGTGGGACGTCGCAGGAGAAAAAGTATGGTTTGGTCAGTTTTCTGATCCCGATGGAGATGGGGAAGTAGATTATTTATACCCTAGTGCGTTTATAGATGGTTGTCCATTCGTTGACCCAGCATCAACCGCAGCGTTTAAAACACCTATTAGTGCCAATCAATGGGTTGATAGAACTATAAATAGATACGAAACATATGAAGTATCATTTATACATGGTATAGAACAAGGTGAGTTAGATATATATTATTTTAATAGCGAGGGGTATGGATTTAGAATACAAAATATAAAATCCTCAACTCTTTCTGATGGAACTCCATTCCAAGTTACAATAGGTGCCTTAGGAGATGGTGAAGGTTTTCAAGGTGGGGACGTGGCAATAAGTGGAACTAAATGGCGAAGTGAAAAACGGCCCTCAATACACGCCGCTGGTCAACAATATGAACCCGAACTACAAGAAACATTTGTTATAACACCCTCTGCTTTCGATGAAAATGGTGTTGATATAACGGCGACAAATTTAGTTGCCGGATGGATGGACAACATTGCAATGGTTAGAGTTTATACTACCGAGGCGAATGAAGACGCGTTTAAAGAAAAAACAATTACCTTTAGTGAAGACGTAAACGGTTGGACTAGTTTTAAAACTTTTGTTCCAGAAAATGGTATTAGTTTATCTAAAAAATATTTTACTTTTGATGAGGCAAAATTATATAAACACTATGTACCGTTAAAATATAATTGGGACACTTCTGAGTGGCAAGATTGTATAATAGATGATGCGGAAAATTACAATGTTTTTTATGATCGTGTAAATATATCTGAATCAACAACTTCTTTAACGTTATTTGGAGAACCCCAAAGACATATTTCAACACATCTAGGATTTGAGGCTATAGGTTATGGTGCTGAATCTAAAATAAAATTTGTTTTAAATAACGAGCCTTCAGTAGTAAAAACATTTAACACGCTCAACTACGAAGGGACTCAAGCGTTTGTAAAAGTTCCCGCACATCAAGATTTTTTAACACTTAGCAACGCGGAAGCATATAAAAATCAAATGGATCTTGACGGGTGGACATGCGAAGAAATTAAATCAGATTTAGAAGTTGGAAGTGTACTTGAGTTTATAAAAAAGGAAGGTAAATGGTTTAATTATATAAGAGGTAAATGGACAGATGAAACTTTAAATACCAATCGTTTTAGCGTACAAGGTATTGGCACTATAGACGCCCCACCTTCGTCTGATTAATTAAACTAAAAATATTAAGATGAAAAAAATAACAAGTTTTAACGTGGATACTTCGGAGATGCCTGCGGTAGAGGTTTCTAGAAGGTTTACAGTAAGTGGAGAAGTAGGGGCAGCATTTCTTTTATATGTTGTACAAAATGATACTATTAAATATTATGATTTTATTGATAAGGCCTTTGAACTGGGTCACAATAATAAAAATAATAATTTAGAAGTGACAATGTCAAGTAGTATTTTTAACGGTAATATTATTTTTCCCTCCGGTGGAGGTTCTTACACGATTAAATTGTTAGCATCTAGTGGCACGGAGATAATAGGTTCAAATAAAAATATTATTAGTAGAAGTATAGATAAACAGAGTGCCGATAAAACAATAACATTTAAAGCTGTCACGGCTAATACTAGTAATTATGCCACTTTTCCAACCACAACTTCATCTGGTTTTCTTACAGGTCAAAAAACTTTTGGATTTAATTGGAATATAACAAACGCGAGTACAGATTCACATGGTTTTGGACTGCGATTAACTGGAGACTACAACGAAATAAACGAACGTCACTGGTATTTTACAACAACAGACACTGTTGATGGAGCAATTTCTCCTGCAGATGAAAATGGAGGATATAAAGTTAAGGTTGATGATTTAACAGACATAGGCGTTGGCTCATATATATCTGCTGTAACTACTAGTACTTTGTCTGGTACTCCATATGTAATGTCTATAGACGCGAGCACTAAAACGCTAACGCTAAGTGGTTCTCAAACGTTTGCAGATGGTATAACTTTAACTTTTATAGCTCGAGGGACGAGACCAATTTACAACGCTATTGGTTCAACAATTACTTTTGAGAATTTCCCCGAAGTATCACCAACAACATTGACAAAAACAGTTAGATCAGACGTTAGCAGTTCCGCTACTATAACGTTAAATGGTACTTACGGCATTGCTGGTGGTGACCACGTATCTATATCAGGATTTGGCGTTAATAACGACGGTGATAATGAAGTACAATCCGTTTCTGCTAGTGAAACCGCTGGATCTTGTGTCGTGCAATTAGCGCAAAACTTACCACAGGGAACGGTTATTACTTTTAATAACGTGTATCAAGTTATAAATTTCCAAGGCATTATTAGTGTATCAAACTATCCATCTCTCGATAAAACAATATACTTAGATATAGATCAACTTATAACCGTAGGTGCTGCTACATAAACAAATAAATAAACAACATGTCAACACAATCATTAAGTTTTACTAAAGCAATAAATTCTTCGTTACAAATTGGTGATAGATTGTTTTTCAGTCCACCACCGGTAAATGGAATTACGCATGAACCTATGTTTGCAGGTGTTGTAACTAATATTTTGCGCCGACAAGGTATCATTGAATTTACGCCAAATCTACCTGCGATACCTCTTATGGTTCAAGATAGTTTTATTTTTTTTGAAAAAGATATACGTGCAAACGAATCAAATTTAAAAGGATATTATGCAGATGTAACACTAAAAAATCACTCAACTAAAAAAGTAGAGTTATTTGCAGTAAGTTCAGAAATTGGTCTTAGTAGTAAATAAAAGGCAAAAAGTGTGACTATACAAGTACACTTAAATTAAATTAAATGAAAATAAAAGGAAAAGAAGATTTTGATATTCGCTCTATAAAACTAAGTGATTATTCAGAATTAGAAAAATGGTGGGGGTTATATAAACTTCAGGGAATAGTTATACCAAATAAAAACCGATTACCAGACAATGGTTTGGGAGGATTTGTGGTGGAAAAAGAAGGTAAATTGATTGCTTCTGCTTTTCTATATTTAACAAATTCTGCGCTTGGCTATGTTGATTACTTGATAGCTGACCCAACATATAGAGAAGATGATAGGCAAGTAATATTGCTCGATTTAGCAAGACACGTTACTTGTGTTGCTATTGAAAACGGATGTGAAACAGTTTGGGCTTACACTTGTAATCAAAAGCTTGTTGATATGGCTGCAGAGTCTGGTGCTTTTAAAATATTACCACAAGATTATAAGGTGGTGTATACTTACGACAAAAAATAACAATTAAAAACAAATAATATGGGAGGAGGTGGTGGCTCAAGTAGAGCCAACGAAACTAACGCGGAAATGAACAGGCTCGCGCGAGAACAATTCGATTATTATAAAGAGGAAAAAATCAAACAGCAAGCAAAAGTTGACGAACAGAGAAAGTCATTTGAGGCCTTTGAGTTTACAAATCCATTTGCAGCCGCTAGGAATGAATTTGGAGGATTGCAAACCGACTTTAGGAATATAGCGGCTGATGCGCAAAACATGTACGAAGGAATGGAGAACCGTTTCGAGGATATGACAGTAGACATGCGGGCTGCTGATTTCCAAGCACAACAAGGACAGCAACAAAGAGCTAATATACTTCAAACTTTAAGGGGTACAGCTGGAACTAGTGGTGTAGCTGGATTAGCACAGGCTATGGCTAATCAAGGTGCTTTACAATCCCAACAAATAGCAGCTGGAATAGGTCAACAAGAAAGACAAAATCAAATGCTAGCAGCACAAGAGGGTGGTAGAATAGATCAATTACAAAGAGCTGGTGGTATGCAAGTGCAAGCGTTGCAATTCCAAGGAGCAGAAATGGCTAGACAAATGGGTGTGAGTAGAGAAAATTTAATTGCACAAGGTCAAGGCGCTGCCGAAAGATTTGTCATGCAAGGACAAGCCGCTGTTCAAGGCGCTGAGTTTGGTAGGGAATCAACTTTGCTAGCTGCTGAATACGGTTTGTTGTCAGGCGCTAATCAAGCTTTGCAAGGCGCGGAGAGCAACGTTATGAGCTCTTTATCTAGTCAATCTCAAATGTACCAACAACAAGCACAAGCTAGAATGCAGAATCAAAGTAACATGCTTGGCACCGCGGTTACAGCTTACAAGATATATGTGATGTGTATACCTAAAGGCACTAAAATAGACGCTATTGTTGATGGTATTAAAATAGAGGATATTAGACCTGGAGATATGATTATGGGTTATGATGGTTATCCAGTAAAAGTTTTGCATAAACACGAATACTTAGAAGATCCTAGTGTTAAAAGATGGTATGAGATAGAGTTTAGCGATGGTGCAAAAGTAAACACATGTGACATGCATAAAATAAACGGTGTGAGAGCTAAAGATATAACTGAAAATGTTATAAGTAAAAAAGTTTACAGCGGCGTAGAATTAAGTTATGATATATTAACTGAGGATTCTGGTTATAGAATAAACGGCGTGCCTGTTAACAGCATGATTCCAGATATGGGTAAAGCGGTGGAAAAAATTAAAAAAGAAACAATATGGCAATAAATTTAAACCCCGGAGCGGACGACTCTATAGTAACAGCAGCAACAAGCGCTGGATTAGCTAGTGGACCAGGCGATTATAGCAAGCAATTTCAAGCTATTGCTGATGCCTATGGTGAAACTATGGACGCGAGTGTAGCATTGAATAAACAGATTATGGATGCCACGTTAATGGTGGCTGGCGAGTCAATACAAAAAGCTGGAGAACGTAGAAGAACTGAGATTGCTTTAGAGGATACACCTGGTGGCGAAAAATTAAGGGAAAAAATGGAAGGTTTTAAGGATGGAATTAAAAAGACCAAAGGATTTACAGTAGGTTCAGACGAAGGTGTTTTATCTGAAGAAGAGTGGATAGAGCGAAATAAATTAACTGATCCTAATGCTGATATGGGTACTTATGAAGAGTATGTAGAATCTATTCCTGATAAGAAACGAGCAAATAATCCTTTGAGTAAGGAAAACAGAAAAAAAAGAAGAAAGATATATAGAGAGAGAGACGCGTTAGTGAAAGAAGTAGCTAGCATGGGTGCTGGTTTAAAAGTAATAAATGAATTACAAGCTAGTGGTGATTTTGATGCAATAGCAACTAATGCTGATGGTATAGAAATGGCTGAAGCATTCGCTTCTTCTCAAACGGGTGGTGAACCTACTAAAGCTGGTCATTATTTTGAAAGTGATTGGGACCCTAAGAAAAAGAAAATAGTACATACTCTAATGAACACTGGTAAGGGCAACGCGGGTATTGAAGAAGGCGTTGTTAAAGATATAGATGGCACGTCTAAAGCATATACAACAGAGGAAATTACTAATTTCTTAATTCCAAAAGACGATTCTTTAGTTGGTGAATATAATAAAATATTTTCAGCTGCAGAGACAACCGGTAAAACACTTGGGACGCCATATGATGATTACCAAGCTAATAAAATGAAAAAACAAATAGAAACACTTGTTAGTACGCCCGCTGGATTACATAGATCGCTAGATAAAACGTTTGGGAGTTTAGATAGATCTTTTCGTGAAGAATTTACTAGTATAAGTGAATTATCTAGTAAAGAATTTATGCAGTTAAAAAATATTTTACCAAATGATGGTGAAGGAAATTTAATGAAAACAGGTGTGTTAACGGAGATCAACGATATGGCTGATGGTACGCCTGGTATACAGCAAACTGATTTTGCTACTAAAGACAACATGACAAAACTACAGATAGCCATGTTTAACAAAAGAAGTCCTTATTATAACGAACATAAACTTAGAGAAAGTTTTGTAAATTGGGTGGCTGGTAAAGATGGTAAAATAGCTAGAGCACATAACTGGGGGACAGGTTATAATGCAAATGTTATAGCAAACAAAAAAGCCACTGCTAAAGCAGCTGCTAAAGCAGCGTTGATAAGTAAACAAACAGGATTACCAACATCGATAATTAAATCATTTCCATCTGGAACTAACTATGGCAATATAGAAAAAAGCGATGGTAGTACAATATCAATAACCGGTGATACATTTAGAGATTTATACAAGAGATTTAAAAGTGGTGTTCTTAAAACCAAGAACGATACGTGGACATTTAACTCTGAAAAAGGTTATTGGGAGTCTAAAAAAGGAAAAATAATGAGTGGTACAGAGATGTTAAAATTCTTTCAACCACCAAAAGGACCTGATTTATCAAAATCTACTGGGTTTGCAGAATTTAGAAGTGATAAAAAAGGAGGTCTTCCTTTTCAATGGAGTTTTCCAACATAAAAACTAATACATGCCAGATAATTTAAATTTTCTCGATTTATTACCTATCGATTCTAACGAAGAGAACGAAGTAGTAGAGCAAAACGCGTTTTTAGATTTAATTGATGATGATTCAGAAGAGACCCCGACGACGGAGTCAAACGTTATGGATTCAGAGTCGGACGATGGTTCGTCGGGATCACGGGAAACTAGTTGGTTGATGGGAGAAGAGGGTTGGATTCCTGATGAGTTTCAACCGGGAGTAAACCGTCCAGATATTCAAGTAGACGCGAAAACACTTGATCCTGTTGGAGAAATGCAGAGACAATCTAAAATGACTCAAAAGGATGTTTTAATAGATGTATATGGTACTACTGACGAGACTGAAATAGAGCAAATAAAATACAAAAAATCACCTATTGGTAAGTTCATGACTGAGCATAATAAAAAACATGAAGAAACTAAGAAGAGATTGATTGATATGTATGGAACATCTGATCCAGAGGAAATTATAGCTCTTGAAGTAACCAACGAAGATGGCTCTATAAACGAACCAACGCTACGAACGTTTGTAGGAATTGAATCTAGAGATGATAAAACACTGTTAAATCGTGATAACTTGCCTACATGGGAAGATAAAGATATAATGGACTATATATATGCTCCATATATGAAAGATGCGCAACAATACCAAGTAAGTTTCTTGATTTTGTTGGTAGCGCTTTTGGGGCGGCAAGTGGAACAGAGTATGCTACACCTGAGAATGAAAGACAAAAAAATGTATTTTACGATAGGTTCTTTAGTGGTAACACAGATAGAAGCCCTATAATAGATATAATAAACACTAAGCAAAGTACAAATCAAAAGAACGTGTTTGACACTAAATATGATCTCGATAAAGGTTTAGATATTGTAAAAGAAGGTTGGGTAGATAACGCTAGACTTAGTGGTTTTAATGCAGAGGTTTTTGAGAAATTAGAAAAAGGAGATTTTGAAGGGGCAGTTGCTTTAAATGAAAAAAACGGTATGTTTACGTTATACGAAAAAGATGGAACGTATATAAATTGGGACGATCTTAGTGAAGAAGAAAAAGAAAACGCTGATCCAAATAAAATAAAAAGCACTAGTAAAGAAGATGAGGAGAGAGCGTTAATTTTAGCACAACGAAATAAACCTGCAAAACTACAATTACAACACAAGGAAGATTATCATGATTTAGTTGCTGCAATCAACATGTACAGATCAACCCATGGTGACGCAACTCGAAACTGGAGACCAGGTGTTGGTTCAGTTAAAATAGGACAATCTGTTGATGATTTTAATAATGCGGCACTTAAAGCGGTTGAGGATGGGGAGTTAACATCGGGATTAGTTGAACTTGTAGGTGATGATGAAGTTACTAGAAACTACAATGATAAATTAAAAAAGTTTTTAATTACAGGTAGAGCTTTGGAATTAAATCAAGATGTTTCTAAACTAAAAGAAGAAAGTTTTATACCTTCTCTTATTTATAAATCAGACGAGTTTGCTGATTATACAGCGGACGAGCAAGTTGAGTTGTTTCCTGAGTACATGAAAGAGATTGGTGTTGAAATGACAGATGATTGGAAACGAGTAACTCGAGAAGGCGGTGACTGGGGAACAAAAGGTGGCATAGAAGCTTTTGGCACAGAAACTGATATGAGAGACATCGCTGAAGGAGGTAGAGATTTTGTAAAACATATAGCTCCTTTAGTTGCGTCACTAGCTATTACTAAAAAAATACCATTAAGCGGTATTACTAAAATATCAAAAGGCGCAAAGGGAATAAAAAGTATTAAATATTTTCAAGGTAGCAAAACTCTTGGTGGTGAAGTTAGTAAAAAATTCACAGGTATTGGTAATTGGATGAAAGGCACAAAGCTAGGCAAGACTGCAATAGGTAAAAGAGTTATAGACGTTGGTATTGGTGGCGCGGAAGAACTAGTGTACTTATCTTTAGCAGATCAAGTTGGAGGTAAACTTTTTGATATGGATCCAATGGTTTATAATCCAGAAACAGATGATTTAAATTGGGAGTTTGCTTTTGGTCTTGGTGCTGGTAATGTTATTGGTAAAAAAGTTATAAATAAACTTAGTAACACAGGTTGGGGATCTAGCTTTTTAAGTAGAGTGTCTAAGGTTAAAACATTAGAAAAGGCTACTCAAAGAGGGTTAGGAGCTACCGCTGGGGTTGGATCTATGGAAATAGCAAAAATATTTAGCGGAGACAGTGAGTTAGTAAAGTTAATGCTTGATGGTGGAGAACTTACTGAAGAGCAAAAAAACGAAATGAAGCTTGGAATGACTAAGCAAATGGCTAGCGATTGGATTGGTATGTTTGCTCTTGGCTATATAACACCAGGTAGTAAGATTGGCGAAGCTATACAAAGAGATATACAGAACTTTAATATTAACGTTTTAAACACTAGTAAGGCTGCTAAAAGACTAGGTATAAAAGAAAACGTAGGAGCTGGTGCTATTGAGACGGCTGTAAACAAAAAGAAAGCTGAAACAACTAAAAAGTGGCTTAAATCAAAAAAGACAGAAGAAGACGCTAATACTAGAGAAAAAGAACTTAAAGAAATAGAAGACGCTGCGAGCGATATGAATGGCCGTTTACATATCAAGTTAGCAAAGGAATTAATTTCTGGAGACAAAAAAAGATTAGCTGAAGTTGAACGCCAAATATATGTATTTAATAGAAAAATAGGAACTGGAGAAAAACTAAACGGACAGAATATACTAGATCTTGCTGGCATGAAAAAAGCTGAGTTTGATTATCTTTTAAAGAAAATGAATAATCCAATGGCAGCAGAAGCGTTAAATGCTAGAAGAGATTTCTACGTAGGAGCGCGTGAATATGTTAAAGATTTTAAAAATATTACTAACAGAAAAGAAGCGGTTAAGTTTTTAGAAGAGACAGTGGAGTATTTAGAAAAAAATAGAGAATTAGAAGCTTTAAAAAGTGATAAAAGTGTGAACAATGGGGCTAAAATAGAAGTTGCAAAATTAGAGTTAGAACCTATAAAACAAAAACATACTGATAGACTAGTTGAACTTAACAATAAATACAAAGAAGCTGTTAATAGAGAATTATTAGTTGCTAAAAAAATAGCTACAAGTTTAGGTGCTGAATTTGAAATAGCTAAAGACACAGATGCTTATATTAAAAAAGGTGGAAAAGCTGGTACAGCTGGTTATCATTATATTGAAAAAGGAAAATCAAAAATATTAGTTGATCCAGCAAAGGCTGCTGAAGCCCAAACAATAGGTACTGGTATACATGAGACAGTTCATCATATATTAAAAGACGCGTTTAAAAAAGATGGGAAAGTAACTAACGAAGGTATTGCCATTATAGATAAATTTTTAGATTCTTTAGGTGATAAAGATAGAAAGTTTTTAGAGGGTGAAATAGAACAAAGAGATTATAAATCAAAAAAGAAAGAAGACTACTACGAAGAATATCTAACAACTTATGTAGAAGGTTTAAAAAATAAAGATATAAAACTAGATTTATCTACAGCGCAAAAAATAGAAAACGTACTTCTCCCTCATTTAAACAAAGTATTTCCAAATTTAGGAAAGAAAGCTATTAAGTATTCTACTAAGGACGCAGAAGGCCTTAAAGACATGTTAAACGATATATTTAGCGAGTCAGAACGTCTTGGTAACATGTCCAAGTATGAGGTTAAAGATTTTATGGTTGATAGTCCTATCAAAACCGCTGAAGCAGTGGAAGCGTTTTCAAGCGAAAAGTCTTTTTCTAAGTATCCTGAAATGAAAAAGATAAATGACGTTGGAGAGAAGTACACAAGAGAAGAATGGAAAAACGGTAAATGGCGTGAAGGTTATAGCGAAATACTACCTGATATTATAAAAGTATTAACTAAAAAATCAGCAGAAGCTAACGCTAAAAACCCAGGTATAATAGCAGATGCAGAAGCTTTTGCTTATCAAATCGCTAATCAAATGAGTGGGCTTGGTGAAGGTCAAAGAAACATTGGGGGACACATAAAAAACTTTGATATTACTGAGAAAAAATATGAAGCCGAGGGGAAAGAATTTGGTTTATCTGGTTGGATAAATGGTGTTGCTAATAAAAGACTTCTTACTGTATTAAAAAAAGCCGATAAAATTGTTGGCGCTAAAAAAACAAAATCATTAGACATAGAAGAGGCTAAAGAATTGGTTTACGAAGGGCCTAGTGCTATGGATATTATAGATACTAAAATTACTAACGAGGCCGCTAAACGTATTTTGCTTGAGTCTGAAAAACCAAAACTACACGAAGTAATGTCTGAGGTTCAAACTCAAAAAGGTGAACAAGCTAAACAAATACATGATGGTATAAGACAAAGGTTTACTATTATAACTCCCGAAGGTAAAGAAGTGATTGATGTAAACAAGCTTATGGAAACCGTTAAAGGTAAAAAAATGAAAAACTTACCTGTTTTAGCGCTACCAGAAACAATAGGTCTTTTTATTAACGGTATAAGAGTAGAAACAAAAAAAGGTAAATTTGTAACTGGAGACAAAGCGTTAGCAGAAAAAATAGCTAATAAAATAAAAACAAAATCTAATTTAGACGGAACTGATATAGCTATATTGCAAAAGGGAATAGATCGGTGGATACCAATGATTGCAGAATACGTTATACCTGAAGGCTTTATAACTAAAGAGGTAAAGTACAAAGAAGGTGATATAACCAAATCAATGCAAGTTCCAGGTGAAACAACTGGTGTCCCTAGAAAAATACAAGCAATTACACATAACAAAAGAAGTATTGCTGGGCAAACAACTATAGATGGTAAAAAAGTAAGAAGTAAAGAAAACTTCTTTGGTCAATATAAAAAACCTATAACGTCTGATTTGTTAGCAAATCTTAGAGAGGCTATTGGTATAATGAAAGATGGTACTCGAAACTTAAACACTAGAAACAACCAACCTGTTGAAGGGCTTGAAGGTGTTGGCGAGACACTTAAAGGTGTTTATGTGCTAGCTGAAAGAATGTTTACTAGTCAAGGTCTTAGAGCTCCAATGTATGAAATGGGTAAAATCTTTGAACCAGAAATGCTAGCTATAGCAGATGGTAAGCCACCTAAATCCTGGAGTAATGTAAATGAAAAGAAAACACTTGACAAGCTTAAACTTAGCTATCAAATTGATCCAGTAAAAACTTCTGAGTTTATTGGTAAAGTACAAAGAGCCTGGGGGACTTTGTCTGACGCTAAGTGGAACGAGTTTAAAGATAAAAATGGCCGTGAGGTTATAGATGGTATCGAGGGACTTCTTTTAACCCCAGAAAGCAAGGCGGACAAAACTAATTATACAAAAGATAATTTTAAAGGAGACACACCGGCACACGCTTTTATAAGACAAATGGCATCTAAAGGCGGTATAATAAAAGATGCGTACAAAATGATTGTAAGAGATTCTAATGGTAAAAAAGTTTTATCAAAAGCTGGTGAGAATCAAATTATGCAAGGTAGAAAGGCGTTGGAAAACATGCTGCCTATTATGCTTAACGCGAAAGGAATAACATCAATGTCAGGATTTAAGGGTAAGTCTTTTGATGGTAGAACCTTGCCTAACGAATATAAAGGAGTTGATGTAAGAAAAACTAAAAGTGGGCTTTCCGAAAAGCAATTAAAAGAAAAAACCAAAAGATTTGAAGACATGGAAATCAACGTGGACGCAATACTAGACGCTGTGCCCATGGTAAAAGAATCTCCTATAATAAAAAAAGCTATTAACACTTTTATGAAAGGCAAGGGTAGTGTAGCTGAGAAGTTTGCCGAATCGCTAGCGAAAGGAGAAAAAGCGTCTATAAATATTTTAAATATAGGTAATGAAAACTTACACAAGGCTTTAATTGAAAACAATAAAGAACTTTTTGCTGATAACATTATAAATGCTGAATACGTTTTTAATGAAGGTAAACTCCAAACTAATATTACCTCTAGCAAAAGAGCCGTTAGTACGTTCAAAATGGTTTATGTGGTAGACGGTAAGCAGATAGCAGATTCCTATGGTACCACTAAACAAATGTCACACACGAGCAAAGGAAAGTTTGAAGGTACAATGCAAGAATATTATAACTCTCCTAAATATAGAGAATATATAAAAGATTGGATGGAATGTGCGGAGTGGAAAGAAAGATATAACGAAAACTTAAAAGATCCAGATTTAAAATCTAGTGCTGAAAAAAACGAGATAAATACAAAAACCCAAGCGGAAAAACAAACTATAGAAGATTTAGTTCCATTTAACGAGCATATAAACGGCAACGCTAACGCTATGGTAGAGGGTAATAATTATATATTTTCTAAAGGTAAAGGTGGTAAAGAGGCTCTTGCTACTATAGCTAGAGATCATGCTACGGCCTGGGTGCCAGCTTATATTGCAAAAAAAATGTTAGATGTTTATGGACCTAATGTTAGTAAAAAAGGTTATGGAAGATTAACAGCGTATCTACCATCGTCAAAGCTAAAAAACATGTATACATATGATGGTAAAAAAGCTACAGAATATATAGCGGAAACTCAAAAGTTTAAAGAAGCTATTGACAATATGAATAACGTGACTCAAAAAAACATTAAAAAAGCTATTAATAATGTTGTTGAAAATTATTCTAAACTAAAAGGAAGAGATCAATTAAAAGATTTAAAAACTATTTCTGAAGCTATAAAACAAGGTAGAAAAAGAAATAAAAAAGCTAGAGGTATGTCTACTTTTGATTTTGACGAAACAGTTGGGATAAGCGAAAACTATGTTATTGCCACTAAAGGTAAAGAAAAGAAACGTATAGCCTCTGCAGAATGGCCGTTTGTTGGTGAAAAGCTTGTTAATGAAGGTTGGAAAATGGATTTCTCAGACTTTAATAAAGTTACAAAAGGAAAACCAGGTCCGTTAATGGAAAAAATGAAGAATCAAATAGAAAAATTTGGTCCTGATAATGTTTTTATATTAACAGCTAGAGCTAGAGAAAGCGCTCCAGCGATTCATGAGTGGCTAAAAACTCAAGGAATAAAAATACCTTTAGAAAACATTACTGGTTTAGGTAATAGTACTGGAGAAGCAAAAGCATTGTGGATGTTAGAAAAATTTGCAGAAGGATATAATGACATGTATTTTGTAGATGATGCTTTGCCTAATGTTAAAGCTGTTAAAGATGTTTTGAGTCAATTGGATATTAAATCTAAAGTTCAACAGGCTTATAGCAAGGTGAATTTAAATAAAGGCGTTAACAAAATAATGGAACACTCTTTAGATATAGGTTCTGAAAAAGTATTTTCAAAAGCTGAAGCTAAAGTTAGAGGTAAAGATATTAAGCGTAGAAGAGTGTTTATGCGAGATAGCGCTGCTGATTTAGAGCTGCTTATAGAACCTTTATATGGCAAAGGTAAGGAAGGTATTAAAAACAAAAAATGGTTTAAAGAAGAGTTTGTAATGCCTTTTGAAAGAGGTATAAGAGACTATAACACAGCTAGACAGTCCGCTAAGAATGATTACATGGGTCTTCGTAAGCAAAATAAAGATGTAGTTAAAGAAATTTCAAAAGAAGTTGAAGGAACTACATTTACCAACGATATGGCGATGAGAGTTTATCTTTGGAATAAAGCTGGTTATAAAATTCCAGATTTAGCGAAAACAACAGAGACTAAATTAGTTGAGCATATAAGAAATAATCCAAAGCTACAAGCTTACGCTGAGAATTTTGCTAGAATAACAAAGCAAGAAAAAGGTTTAAAAGAACCAGGGGAAAACTGGTGGGGAGAGACAATGGCTGGTGAGGTTACAAATATAAATAGAGGCGTTAGTAGAAAACAGTATCTTCAAGAATGGATAGATGTAAAGAACGAGATATTTACTGAAGAGAACCTAAACAAGATGGAATCTAAATTAGGTACTAGGTGGAGAGAGAATATTGAAGATATGTTTGGTCGTATGGAAACTGGTAGGACTAGATCTTTAAAAATGGATATAGGTAGCGCTGCTATGATGAACTACTTAAACGGAGGTATTGGTACTATTATGAACTTTAATACTAGATCAGCTGTACTACAAACTATATCTACCACTAACTTCTTAAACATGAGAGAGAACAATCCTAT
>Ga0098060_1000255_pt1 | contig 25934 bp, 31 predicted proteins | sample 21_taG_FD_77063 | JGI IMG/M metagenome (GOLD analysis project Ga0098060, IMG submission 77063) | Marine viral communities from the Subarctic Pacific Ocean - 21_ETSP_OMZ_AT15319 metaG | ecosystem: Environmental > Aquatic > Marine > Oceanic | place: Pacific Ocean | collected 2015-01-19 | reverse complement strand
TTACAATGAGAGAACATCCTAATATTACGAGAATGAAAAGAGTTAGAGCAAGAAGGGAGCATAAAGCAAACCTTCCTAATCTTATTGAAGAATATAAGACACTAATAGAAATGGTAAAGGTAATGAAAAAACAACCCCAATATGCTGATAAAAAAGAAAATATAAATAGAGTCTTAGATACATTTTCAGAAAGTCTTAAAAAACTACAAGAGGAATTACAATGAGTTGGAAAAATATATTAAAAATAGACACTGAAGAAGCAAGAAAATTAGGTGAAAAATATGCACCTAAAGATATGGAAGAAGCAAGAACCAATAAAAATAAAAAAATGGCTCTTAAAATAATGGAAGATTTACGAAACAATAAATTCGTATTACCAAATCTTAGCAATCTTGAAAGGACTTTGGGAAAAATGCCGAATGCCCCAAGAATAACACAAGGTAAAGAAGTCGGGCCATACAAACACACTTCTGTTATTCTTCAAGAGGTTCAAGATTATTTAGATTCTTTAGGCCCACCAACCGGAAATCCGCTAAGGCATGACCCTATAAGAGATAAATGGACTGAAGGCCGCCTACGCTCGGAGGAATTACAATGAGTTGGAAAGATATTATTAAAGCACCATATGATGCACCTAGAAGAAGTAAGGCATTCACGGCAAGAAGGAAGGCCGAAGAAGAAATAAGTGCAACAAAACCTAAAGAGGATTTATCCACTGACATTTCTGCTTTTGCTTCTAAGATTATTGACCCTCAAATGGAAAGATACGGTAGGGCTTTTGTGAATATAACAAAAAATAAAGATTGGCAAGAATTTTCTGAATTATTAGATAAATATGATAAGGATAAACTAGAAAATGAACTCGGTAAATTATACAATACCAAAGTGTTCATTACCCATAGGCCGTCTAAAGGCGACCCTAGAGATGAAGACTATGTTATTGATATTGGAGTAAATCACGAAGCAAGGTAAGAGGGATTGAAATGAGTTGGGAAAAGATAATTAAAAGAAACTGCGGCTGCGGAAAAGATGTTTGTGAAACATATGGCGAAGTCAAGAAAGGAAAGGGAGAAAGACATTTTTATATTGAAAATGGAAAGCCTGTTCAATGGACTGGTGAAACGCATAAACACCCTGATGGCACTTTAATGACTGGAAAAGAACATGAAGAAGGAGTAAGTAAAGAGTTATTTCATCTTTATGATTTAGATAAAAAATATTTAAAACATCTAAGTAAGGAAACAACTACACTGAAAGGTGAAAAAATTCTAGAAGAAGATGACCCATTTGAAAAACTGGTAGGTAATCAAGATAGAATAGACGCTGATGCTGACGGTAAAATTACAGGTAATGATTTCAAGATTCTAGGAAGAAGGGCTAAACTAAAGAAAGGACACGACCTGTTAAAAAGAGGAAAAAGTTTTACTAGGCGGAAAAAAATTGCTGAACATAATAAGCCTATTCAAAAACTAATACGGGAATTAGAAGAAGAATATGAAGATGCTCATAGTAGTTTAATTTCTATGACTACTTCTAAAACAACACAGGCAATTGGTTATGAAAGGCAGATGGCAAAAGTAAAGGAATTAGAAAGAGTGTGTACTAAAATTAAAGCCCGCATCAAAGAACAGCAGAAACGATTAAAGGTGTTGGCTAATGAAAATAAAAGCAAGGGGAGAGGATTCACAGCATGACATTATGTAAGATTAAATGGTGTTACGCAGATACCTGCCAATACAATAAGTCGCTTAAGTGTACTTTACCTCAAGTAAACCTAAGCCCAGAGGCTAAGTGTGAATCGTATAAAAAAGATGTTATTAGAGAAACTTTAGCCGCAGGTGATTGAATGAAAAAATTTCCTGATAGTCTAATTGAATTATTTGCTATGTTGGCTGACGATAAGCAAGCCAAAGTATTGTTTAATATTAAAAGTACTAATAGAAAAATTACTAATCCTGTATTCGATGGCATGGTAAATCACTTCAGGGCAAATGAAATTAGTCAAGATTCAGTTAGACAATATCTTAGGGATAATGATATTCTTGCAACTCTAATACCTAATTCTTTAGGTAAAGCCGAAAGACTACAATTACGAAGTAATATGGCTAACAATTTAGAAACTCTTATTCAGAATTTAGGTAAAAGACAATCCCGTGACCAAACTCAACGCTTACTTGATACTATCTTAGCAGATAATGATAAATCTAAAGCAGGTATTGTGGCTTTGAATGTGTTTATTAAAGATGCTAGCGATAATAAAATTAATTTAATAACCAAGAGATACCTAACTCCTGAAATAAGACTAAAATTAATAGGAATTGTTGAAAAATACGCCTCCAAAAAGAAAAATTTTACTCCAAGTGACTTCGATAAAGACACAATAATTAACTTAAATAACAATTTGATAGTAATTCGTTCAGTAGCACAAGACATTGACGCAAAGGAACTCAATGACGAAGCCAAAAAGAACGGTTGGGCTGTTGAATCGTCAGGTAATGGCGTTATTTTAAGAAAAATATTCAAAATGGGCGTTAAAACCACAGAAAAGTCACTAAAAAAGTTAATTCAAGATGATTTACCTTCAGTTGAATCTGCTAATGATGGACAAAACACTCAAATTACTCAAAAACCATCTAATTTACGCAGATTATTGTATGGAAAGGAAGCGACTTTCAAAACAATAGGTGGTTTTTCTCAAATTGCGGCTAAAACGCAAGTTATACTAGAAGACTTCGGTACTGTTGATAAAGAAATCATAGAAAGTTGGTTTAAATTAGTGACAGAAGGTGTAGGTGCGGGATTAAGTTCAGATGCGGAGTTTATGAAGGCAATTACTAACTTTAAAGTCAATGGTTCTTCTATGTATGGTAAGTTTTTAAGTGGTAAAACTCAAACGAAGAACCATAAGACATCTTTTTATGTTAGAGAGTTGTTGGAACAGCCTCTTAGTCAAAACTTATTCGATGAAGTTATGAAAAACATCAAAGGTAGTCTTAGAGTGTCTAGGCAGAATTGGATAGCATGGAAAAAGACTTCTTTAGATACTAAAAAAGAAAAGGATGCTTTTGAGATTGATGCTAGAAAGCCATTAACTGATGAATCTAGACAGGCTTTTGAAGAAGCCTATATTAAAGCAACTACAAATTCAATACAAGCGATTATGTTAGAATATCTCATAACAGAGGAAGGATTAAAAATAAGTAATGATGACTATTACATATTAAATGTAAATGAGAAAAGAGAATCTCAAATAGCGTTAATAGAGGATTCAAAAGTTATGAAAAAGGTTTCTGACCTCCGTACTAACATATTGGAAGACCCAAATAATGTAATATTTTACAAGGATTGGTTGAAAGAGAATGACTATGCTGAAGATTTAACTTTATTTAGAGAGAGAAGGATGGCATCTCAATTACCTAAGAAAAAAACTGAAGAAAAGACTGAAGAAGAGACTGAAGAAGAGACTGAAGAAGAGACTGAGGAAATAGATTTTACTTATTTAGATACCGAGTCCGAATTGGTTAGGGTCATATATTCTGTAATACATAATGCGCCAACCAAAGTCACAGAAGATAAAAACGGCGAGAAAGTCGAGAGGCCGATAGATGGTATTTTCAGAAAATATTTAGGCAACAGGTCAAAGTTAGCAAAGTATGTAAAATCTAATAAAAAGGACATAAAAGAAGGTCTAGTAGTATTCTATCATATCTGTAACTCTATGGGTACTTCTTTGGTTACAGAAGCACAGGCAATAGACAAGCATACATCAAAAGGCTTATCTGCGGAAAACGAGTCGCTGCTGGCAGCAGTAAAGAAATTTGCCGCTAAAATGGAAAGTAGTCTTAAAGTATTTAAAAATAAGTTTAAAAAAGAATTAGGTACAAGGCTGAAAGATATAGCAGATAACCCAAAAAAGTACCCTGCTGTTTATGATAAAAGACCTTACATAAGTAAACTAATTAAGTATTCACTGCTAAAGAGGCGACCACAATGACTAAACTATTAAATAAGTATTTGCCTAATAATGCTAAAGAAATACTAAATTCGTCTGAAAGAGAATTTAGAAGGGTTGTTCGTGGAAGCAGTGAAAGTGATAAAAAGAAAGCAATTACTTCAATAGAGGATTCTATTAGAGAAAGCATAATGAAATACAGAAAGGCTCTTAGAACTAATATAGGAACTAAGACTAGACAGGCTACTAGTAAGGAAGTTAGGGGAGTTATTTTACAAATCATACAAGAAGTAAATGAACATTTAATGGCTTTAAAAACTGAGAAAAAAATGCCTTCTAGTAAAGATATAGGAGTACAAGAAAATATAATAAATTATATTAGAGATATGTTAGAAGATACTAAGCATGTAAGATATAGCGGTGCTAAGTTAAAGGTCGAGGATATTATGTCTAATTCCTTTTCATCTGACCAAATAACTATTACTAAAAAGATTAATGTTTCTGAAACAGAATCAGATATTAAAATGCTTTTTAATATGAAAGAATATCCCATTCCTAATCATATTAAAAAGAATTTAAGGGCTTTTACTGAAAGACTTGGAGAATTGTCTAAAGCAAAGACTACTAGATTCAAAATACATAGACATGAATCCCATTTGAAAAAGATTTTTGGTAGCGATACTCAAAGGGCTAGAGATGCTAAAGATAGAAAGGCCACATATAAGTTTTGGAAAGGTATTGCTGCTCATGAAGATGATTTAGAAACTGAATTAGATAAATTAGTTGTGTTATTAGAAAAAGGTAATCCAAGCGATGCAAAGACAGATAAAGATGTATCGGCGTTTCTAAAGTTTATGAGTAGTGACCCTGATTTAAAATATGTATATCCATTCCCTAAAAAGACATTAGGCTTTGCTGATATAAATGCAAGGTCGTATCAATTCCTACTTAATTTCCTTAAACTGTTTAATTATGATGTTAACTTTAGAGGAAATAAAGTTAGTTATGCAGGTAAAGGAGGTTCCGATGCACCTAGCGATGATGATGATACTTCGGATTCAGAAGTAACAGGCGGTACAGGTCAAGAAGAAGTAGTATCAGACGAAGAACCTCAAGGCGGGGAAGATTCTGATGAATTAGATGTCCAAACAGAACAGAATATAGCCGCAGACGCTCAAAGAGCAGATAGAGCGAATCAATTGACCGTAGGTGAAAATGCAGCAAGAGATGTATTTAGTAATCCTGAAGTTTCAGAATTAAAGAAAGATATGGAAAAAGAAGACTATGACCCACTAGGAATACTAGTGGTAAAGGATGACTTAAAAGGTCTAATGCCTCTATATGGGGAAATAGATGAAATTAGAGACTATTTAGAAGAAAAAAGAACCTTGCTAGACATAGATGAAGATGATGAAGAGGCTCTCTTTGAGACATTTATGGATGATTTAGAGAGAATACATTCTTTGGCAGACAGTCTAAAAGAGTTCCATTTACCTATATTTGCGGCGGAAAACCCTGTAATTAGGGCAGAATATCCAGAATTGAAGGCTAAAGCGGGGTCAACAGGAGCAGACATTGATAGATTTTTAGAATTGTTTGCTAATTTAATCCAAGATGAAAAGGCAACTATGGCTAATGTAACTGCTCTTGATATGCTAGGTGCAGGTACAAAAACTAAAGACGATATTCCAGAAACTAAAAAAAGATATTTCAAATATGTTACAGGAGTTGCCGCAAGAAAAGGTTCTCCTAGACAATCCTTCAAAGCAGCAAATTCAGCAAACTCTAAGATTAATGCGGCTATTAATAAAGTAGTTAAAGAAATGGCACAGGTATTTATTACTCCGCAGATGACTCATTTAGATGCGGGAATATCTCTCCCCTTTAAGAATAACTTTGCTCTAAGATTGATTTCCTCAACTAAAAAATTAGATAAGAAGTTTGAGATTTATCAAGCCATAAATGAGAAGTTTATGAGTACAGGAGAGGCATTCATAGATGAAGAAGCCGTGGTTAAATTAAGGTCATTTACTAGTATGTTGGCTAAAGGTGATGCAGTTCAGAATTTTGAGAATATCAAATCAGCAGGTGCTAAGTTTGCACAGGCGTTGTATGACATCGCTAAATATACTGAAGATAAAACACGGACTAAATTAAATGACAATATAAAGGAAAGTATTCAAAAAGATGTGGCGGCAATACTGGGTTCTATTAGAAGCATTTCTAATGTTAGAAGAGATGAATATTTCATGAATAATTCATGGGGTAACAAGATAGGAATACTAGACGAATATAAGCAAAGTAAGAAGGATGGAATAGAAGATATTTCAGTACTCAGAGTAATTCTAGATTTGTTGGAAAGTAAACACGGTGAAAGTGCAATACCTGATAAGAACGAAAGACAGAAATTACTAGATGATTTGAGAGAGATTAAGAAAAGTGAAGTTAGTGAAAAAATACTAAGTGTTCACGATTCTATTCGACTACTAAAACAAAAGCCGGTATTTTATGGTAAAAAGAAAATCAATAACTTTGACCATATAGGTGACATGATAACTAAGATGGAAAGAGAATACAATTTAGATATTAGCGCAAGTGAGATAACAGGTGTCGTTAATGAATTGGATTCTTTTGATAGTATTAGTAAATCCTACGGTATTAGTACAGAACATGTTTATGTGATTAAAGCAAACTTTAGGTGATAACATGGGTTGGTTTGAAATACTAAAAAGAACAGAAATTGTTCCCGAAGAATCTCTTCAGGACTTAGAAGAGTTTGTTTTAGCAGAAGAGAAAGGCTATCCTTCTGTATTGCACCCTCTAAAAATAGTTGCTGAGTTTGATGATGATACAGATAAACTAAAAGGATATACTTCATTTAGAGACTTTGGTAAATTCTTTTTTGTAGGTAATAGTTATGTTTTTGATAGAGAAGGTGGAACATTTAGAAAGGTACTGGCCGCTAGGAAAAAGGCTTTGGGTGATAGTAAGCCTAAAATTACTTTACTTAATCCAATAGAGGGTACTGATTTATCTAGACTAACTGCTATGGTTGAAAAAAGAGGTGGCGTTAAGATAGAAGAATATTCACAAGTGGATGATGTTATGGATGAATCTATGTATAACGAATTTAAGAAATTACCTATGTTTAGATACCCGCCATTAAAAGAAGGTGAAGAAGAATGAATTGGTTTGATGTATTAAAATTAAAAGACGATGATGGAAACTTGTTAATTGTTGAAGATGTTGACGAGTTTGTAAGATACCTTAGAGAATCTTTAAGGGCAGTAGCCGCACCTTTCTATGGTACTATTACACAACCAAAGAGCGAAGGGAATCCTAGAAAATCGAACATAGTTGTAAAGGAAACATGGGTCGATGATAATACCTTAAAGGTAGTAGCCAGCGTAAGAAATCCTAATACGACACAAAGAGAATACTTTGAAATTATTCTCCGAGAAAATGAAGAAGGAGACTTTTACTTTGATAAGGTTGAAGGGGCGGGAGTGTTCCTATTCCGTAACACTAATGTCAGTAATTCGGGTAAATTAATACAAGAAATACAGCAAGCGGTTAAGAGATATTTACAAAGTAGTTGATTGCATGGAAATAGAACCTTTTAATTTTGAACATAATATGGATATGGAGTTATCTAAAAACTCCTTTCCATATTTTTTCCAGAATGTATTAGGGTTTGATTTTCCATCTTATATTAGTGAATGGCATGACTTAATGAATGAAACTCAAAGGACTGTTATTATTTGTAGTCGTGACCACGGTAAGTCTGTATTTATGCACAGTTGGGTTGTATGGAAATTAATCTTTGAAGAACCCCCATACCAAATGCTATACATATCTTCTAACCAAAAACAGACTCTTGTTCACATGAGAGACATTGATAAAATGTTTACTCATCCTATGCTTAAAAAATTCAAACCTGCTAGGGGTTGGGCTATCGGTAACATTACATTAACTAACGGTAATCAAATCTTAGAGCGTTCCGTAGGTTCACAGATTCGTGGACTACACCCTCAAGAAATAGTAATTGATGACCCTTTGAAAGAGTTTAGTATGACAGGTATTCAAAAGGTTACAGATTGGTTTTATGGTGACATGATACCTACACTGCATCACACTGCGTCATTGAGAGTTATTGGTACTCCATTTAGTTACACAGATATTTACCAACAGTTAGCAGAAAATGAGGCTTATACGGTCAGAACATATCCATGTCTCAATTCTTTGAATGAACCCTTATGGCCGGATAGATGGAATTACGATGCGTTGATGGCTCGTAAAGCAGAAGTAGGTTCATTGATGTTCACAAGAGAATACATGTGTGTACCTATTTCAACAGGTACTTCTTTATTCAATCCTGATTATTTAGAGAGGGCCAAAGATAAGGATTATGTTTTGAAACCACAAAGGCGTGAAGGCTTCAAGTATTATGTAGGGGTTGACCCTGCTATTTCAACTGATGGAGATTACAATGTAATTACTGTATTAGAAGTTGATGAACATGACAATAAAACAGTAGTATTTGTTGACCGTTCTAAGAATGTTGAGTTTAGAGAGAACATAGAAAAGGTTCGTCTAATAGGAAAGATGTTCCATCCTGAAGTAGTATTGTTTGAGACAAACACCTTCGCTAAATCATTTACACAAGAATTGAGGAATGTATCTGATTTGAATGTTCATGACTTTAACACTACTAGAAAAAGAAAGGAAGAGATTATTCTAAGTTTGCAGATGAATTTTGAGAATGAAAAGATTAGACTACCTTATGGTAATGAAGAGAGCCGAAGAGTATCAATGATTCTTTTAGAAGAATTGTCAATGTTTGCTATTACAGACAAAGGGAAGTTTGAGGGAATTGGAGCGCATGACGATATGGTTATGAGTTTAGCCCTTGCTAATGCGGCTACCCATACTATGAGTGAAACATTCATACTGTTAGATGACTTGGGTTTATTTGAGCCGGTTAAGACTAACCGTTATCAACCCACTAGCGGCGTTATAGGAATGAATTTTTGAGGTGGTTATGTGACAACGGCAGAAGAATACGACGAAGCCTCTGAAAGAATGAAGCGTTTAGCGGAGTTAGAGAGAGAAAAGCAAGAAGAATTGTCAGAAGTTCAAAATGATTTAAGCACTAAATTGACAGGAGTTTCTGATTATGTCATGTCTGATTATGAAGCAGTAAATAATCTATCCAAGAATCTAAATATTAATGCTACTGATGCTAGGAAACAACTATCCACATTCCCTTCTGAATATATTGTTGATGGTCAAAATATCCCAGACCTAGTAAGAAAAATGCGTAAAGCAAGAAGGAAACTAAAAGGAGATTCTAGAATAAGAATGTCTGAAACTATTGATACAGTTATTGATGGATATGCAGACCACATACACAAGTGTATTGATTCTATTTATTGGATTACTCCATATAAGATTCCTCTCTTGAAAATGAGATTCAACGAAAAAGATTTATCTAAATTAAATAAGATTTCAGAAGTTAAAGAAAGAAGAAACATAGTTGATTCTCTTTGTAAATTATGGGAAATAGATTTAAAGAAAACAGATATGGCTTTTGGTTCTAACTACGCTAAATTAGAAAAAGAATCTAGATTAGCCAAAAAGGAATTTAGAGAAGAGTTAAAGAAAATTAGCGACCAATCTTTAATTAAATCTAAAAAGGAGAAGTCCTTAGATTTTATTTTAAAATCAATATGCGAAAATCCCGGAATTGGTCTTGGAACTATTCATGACCAAATGCCAAACAATTTACATAAAGCCAATTCAACTAATACTATTTCTAAAATGATTAAGAAATTAGAAGTAGGTAGTATAGATGGTGCTTATTATAAATTACCTAATGAATTAAAAAAGAATGTTTGGGCTTACACTGCTGCATTTATTGATTCAGACGGTTATATTACTATGGATAGAAACCATAATCCGAGAGTAGGGTTGATTGCTACTGGAGAAAGAGGTAAGGTGTTCATGAATGAAATGCACAAGTCTATTGGGTTTGGTAAATTACATTTAGACCAAAAATCCCCTCAAGATACACGACCTGTTAATCGCTTAAACTTTTATTCACAGGCAGATGTAGTCAATCTATTAACTAAATGCTTACCGCATTTCAGACTAAAGAAAGGTAATGCTGAATTATTATTAGAATTAATTCGTATGAAAAAGTCGCACAAGAAGGCCGATTGGTATAAATCTAGATGTGATGAGATATTCAAGTTAATGAAATGGGAGAACCATAAAGACCATGTTGGTTTTGATTTTGCTAAAGAAGGAATATATGTTGATGATATTTCTAAGTTACAAGGTAACTGTAAGATGTCTGCTATGGATGAGTTAGAAGGTATTGGAGGTATGATAGTATGAGTTGGAAAGATATTCTTAAAGTAAAGGCTACCGCTACTCACAATAGCAAAGGCGAAAAGAAAGACCAATGCGCTTTAAATGCCGATGAATCATATGGATTAAAAGGTTCAGCGTATAAATCAGGATATATGACCCGTTGCCGTCAAGGAAAACTAAAGAAAGGCGGAGATAATTTCAAAAGGGAAAAAGAATCGGGATTACACGGTTGGTTTTCAAGAAGAGGCGGGGATGGACAAAAGGGTTGGGTTTCCTGTCAATCATGTGAAAATGATAATGAAGAGACAAAACCTTGTGGAAGACAAGATGCTTCTAAAGGAACTAAACAAAGATGTAGGCCAACTTGTTCTGCATGTGAAACATATAAAAGGAGAAGGGGATGATGTGGGAAGATATTCTAAAAAAGAAACCTAAGAGTGCTAGGTCAAGAGCCTTAGAGAGAGCCAAAAAGAAAGGGCTTAAAGGATTAAATAGACCACAGCGATTAAAAGACAGTTCAGGAAAATCACATCATGTAATGGCCTTTGAAGGTAAGAAAGCCAAGTACATTAAATTCGGTCAAGCAGGTGTAAAAACAAATCAAACTGCTGGACAAAGAAAAGCATTCAAATCTAGACACGCAAAGAACATAAAGCGTGGTAAAATGTCTGCTGCTTATTGGGCTGATAAGGTGAAGTGGAGTCCTAAGAAAACTAAAGAAAAGAAGAATAAGAAATGGCGGAAGGGCAGTTGAATGTGGGAAGATATATTAAAGGCTGATTTTGTGGTAAAAACCAATTGGCCTGAAGCGGATTTTTGGCTACAAAAAAGAGGTTCTGAACAGAATGTCGGAAAGCCTATGAGAAAGTTTAGCAAGGTTCAAGGTCAATATAACATAGGAATTAAAGTTCCGAAAGGAATGAATAAAGAATATGTATATGCACAATTAGCAGCACTATTTAGAAAAGGATATTGGCAAACACATTCTTACGGTACTCTTAATTTACAGCATATTAGAGTCGATGATGTAAAGAAGATACTACAATCTTTTGAAAATAAAGAAGACTATACAGACGCTACATCAGATAAGATAGAAAAAATATATGATAAGTGGCTAAATGATTCTAAGTTGATTAGTCAATTACTTATGTCAAGTAACTCTCTAATTAGAGAAGGTCGGGAAATTAAAAGGTTCTTAGGGAAAATGGAGGACATGAGATGAAGTATTGCGGTAAATGTTATACTGCCGATATTGGGGTTTATCCCTTCGGTTATTGTCAAGTTTGTTGGGTCAAGGCAGGTAGTCCTAAGACCATGAAGATGAAAGCATTGATAAGAGAGGCGAATCCTCCAAATATTTAGGGGTGTAGTTATGGCTGAAAAGAAGCGACGGTTCTCGTTCACTAACCTGTTTAGGCGTTCAACTCCTAAACCTGCGGATAGGCAGATATTCAATATGGGTATTCAGGAAAGACAGAATAACTACATGATGACGGCCCCTATCATTTATTCTATGGTTCAGCAATCAGTTATTGTCCGAACATGTATTACTCAATTAAAACAAGAAGTTTATAGAAGAGGTTATGTTTGGGAAAAAGCATTTGATTCTATTTGTAAACAATGCGGTAAAAAACACCAAAGACCTGTATCTGAATGTTCTAGATGTAAAAGCACTGATTTGAAAAAACCAGATGTAAAACAATTAGAGTATGCAGAAAGGTTCTTAGAAGGATATGTCAATCCTTCTGAACAATTATTTATTGATGTTCTAAAAGAATTAGAGGATGATTTGAATACAATGGATGATGCCTACATTGTCTTAGTTAAAGAATATTTCCTAGACGGTAATGGTAAAATAAGAATGCACCGCATAAAAGAAATCTTTAGAGGCGACCCTGTTACTATGTTTATTTATGCAGACGAAGAAGGTGTAAAGGGTACAAAAGGATTCACATGTATTAATCATAGGACTATATTAGATACTGAACCGCATCATACTTGTGAAGAATGTAATGGTAAACTATATCCTGTTCATTATGTTAACAGAGCGAATGGGGAAGACCAATACTTCTTAGAAGGCGAGGTGTTACACTTTAGTAAATACAGCCCTAGTAGGCTGTACGGTTTTTCTCCTGTAATTACATTATACAATCATATTATGACTCTAATTGCTATGGAGAATTATGTTAATTCAGCCTATACTAAGAGCAGAATGCCTAGAGGATTATTGGCAGTACAGACTCGTAACATGGATTCAATGAGAGCCTTTTGGCGTGGTGTAAAAGAGAAGATGGAATCAGACCCTCACTTTATTCCTGTTATGGGTGTTGAATCAGATAGTGGCGGTAAGGGTGCTGTTGAATGGATTAAGTTTATGGATAGTCTAAAAGAAATGGATTACATGTCTGTAAAGGATGATTTAAGAGATAGGATTTCAGCATTCTATGGAGTAAGTAAAGTATTCATGGCAGACAATACCACTAGTGGTGGATTGAATAATGAAGGTATGCAGATTCTTGTTACTAATCGTGCAGTACAAATGGCACAGAATGTGTATAATAATTATGTATTTCCTTATCTAATCAAACAGTTCGGTATTACTGATTGGGAATTAAAACTCCCACCATCAGAAGAAGAAGATGAAATAGCAGTACTTCGTAAAAGAGAATTAGAAGTTAGTATTGCGGCTGCTATTAAAAATCTAGGATTTGAAGTTGACATGGATGAAGACGGTCAATTTACTTATGAAAAACCTGAACCTACGGAACAGCCGCAAGAAGGAGAAGAAGGACAAAAGGGAGGTAAAGACCCCTTAGCCGGTTCTAATTTAGACCAAAGAGACTTAGACGAAAGTATGCGAGTAATGGCAGAAGGCGGAAGTAAACCACAAGAAAATCCAGCGACAACTAGAAATAAACCTAGTGTTGAGACAGGGCCAGATAAGCGTCTAACCGGATTACCCGAAGATGCCGGAAATCAGAATGTTGATTCAAGAACAGAAAGAAGAGTTGGTTAATATGACTTGGGAAAATATATTGAAAATTGAAAAGTTTAGGAATCCTTTCAAACAACAAAAGAAGGGAAGAGAAAAAATGCCTATGGAACTTTTTCAACGAAGGCATAGATTAAGTCCCGAAGTCATGAAAGAAGTTAGACAAAAAATACAACCATTAACCAATTTATACAAGCAAAAGGTTACTGAATTTGAGGCTAATGAAGAAAGTACGCTTTGGATAATTTCTAAACATTTGACGGGCAGACAATCAAGAAATCCTGATGCTGATGCTATTAATACCATAGATGAAATTATTAGAAATTTAACAGATAACATAAATAGAAGAAGGTGATTAAATGTCAGAAGATTTGAAACAAAAAGAAATGAGATTAAAGAAAGAATTAGCAAAGGTTAGGAGTCAAAATGCGGCAGACAGTCGTAAAGCGACTCCTAGTAGGGATTTCTCCGTTGGAGGATTACCGCCGGACACATCGCATAAGTCTATTAATGCGTCTAATGATGTTCCCGATGTAGTATTACTACCCTCTAAGAGAAGAGGAAAGAAAGAAAATGTTCCTTTTTGATGTGATTATATGTTATGGGAAGCAGTGCTAGTAGGGCGTGAAAATGACCCTTCCTTTTTATTGAAGGCACTAGTTAATGACATAGAAAAGAGATACGAAGGAAAAAGAACCAAGCAACCAAGACCTAATCCATATATAGATAATGATGGTAAGCCTATTGATAAAGTAAAGGCTAAGGCTTGGGAAAATATACCAAGAAGTTTTGCTTTAGAAGGCCCGAATAAAAAAATGTCAATAGAAGATGCATACATTACTGTTTTAGCAGAAGCGGCTAAAACTCAAATGGGAACAGGCTCTAAAGGACAACCTAAATCCGATAGCGATGAAGTGTATCGGCTATTTTATCAAGAACAAAGAAAAAGAATACAAGATTATTATAAAAAACTTATTAGTAATCAAAAGAATAAAAAGTACACTTTATCTGAATTAAATAAAGAATGGATAGAAGAAAACAGATATTGGAATCCTAAAGATTCATCAATAGATGAGTCTAAAAAGAAAATATTTACTGATTTAGGAATACCTATTGAAATTAATTGGAAAACAGGATATGACAGACCCGCATCTGGTTTTGAAGATAAATTTTTTGGAAGCAACGAAGGTCTAGAACTTAAACTAAAAGAACTTAATCAGCAGTTAGAAAAAGAAGAGAAAAAAACTGACGAGGATTTAGATAATATATCCTTTGATTGGCAAACTAAAGAGGAAGCCATTAAAGGGAATAAAAAGTTTATTGAATATTTAAAAGACGAAATACAGGTAATAGAAGGAAGAATACAAGAAGGTAAAAAAAATCAATTAAGTAATAAAGAATTATTTTCTATGTATGGAGGAAAGGCCAAGTTCCAAAAGAAAATAAACGATAGTTATATTTCTGCTATCAAACTATTAGAACAAGAAGATTTGAAATTGTTTGATGAAAATTATAAGAAGATGCAAACTAAAATAGATAAGGATATATCTTATGCTATTAAAAACATAAAGCCATCTCCTGATATGAAAGATAATATTACTTTCGGAGAAGTATATAGTAATATAGAAGGCTCAAGTGAATTGTCTGAATTAAAAGAACTTCTTAAAGATGATGAAATGAAACAATACTTAGAACTTCTATCAGATAAATACTCTCTTCCTAAGAAATGGGATGAGATGTCTGATAAGGAACAAAATGCTTGGGAATTAGATAATAAAAGAAAGTTTCAAAGTAACTACCAAAGATTATTAAAAACCCTATATGCTCTAAAAAACAAATATTCTGCTGATGCGTCTACTTCAAATAAGGTTTCAAAGGTGGAAGCGGTCATTAAAACTCTTAATGATAGATTTAGTATGAAATCATGGGAAGATGGTAGAAAAGAAGCAGAAGAAATGAAAAGAGAAAGCGGCACATCTTTGAGAAGAGATTCTAAAGATTCTGACTTCGGCCCTAATAAATTAAAAAGACCAAAACCTAAAAAATGGAAAACTATGTCATTTAAAGAACAACAGGAATGGTATTCAAAAAATACAATTAAAAATCCTAGTAGAAAAGCAGCAGAAGAATCTGACATGCAGAATATATATGAAGTGATATTTAACGACAAAGAACCTTTAGATAAATTAGTTAAGAATAAAAAAATAAAAGCACTATTACCTAGTAAAGAAGTTGATGTTACGAAGCCTACTAGGGAAATGTGGTCTAATCTATTAACTAAACTAGAAGCATTTAGTAAGTCTAAAAACCCTGAAAGTCAATTTAATAAGTTAATCTTATCTAATGAATTATATCTTATTGATGTAATTAACTTAGTGCAAACTAGAAGAAATAATGTATATCCTAAATATACTAAATTGACAGGTAAGAAACTAGTTATGCAAAAGCCTCCTAAAAAGAAAAAGGAAGTTTCGATAGGGGGGAAAAAGACTAGTCAGTTAAGTGTAGGAAATCGCCCACCTAAACCTAAAAAGGCAATAGAAGATGACCCTAATCCAGAATATTTTGATACTTCCGAAACAGTACCTAAAGACCCAAGAACAGCAAGTGAAAGAGCATGGGATGAAAAGCACTTTAGAAGGGTGAAGAAAGCCGAAGATGACGAAAAACCTTTACCTAAAATTGGTAGCAATAAAGCGGCTATGGAAGCAAGAGAAAAGAAATATGCAAAAATGTATAGAGAAGCGATTACGGCTAACTATGCTAAATTAAAGGCAGATATGAATAAAGTAAATTCTGATGATTTAGATAAGTACTTCAGTAAAACAAAAAGTGTTATGGATTCTGATTTATTTCATTGGATTGATAAAACTAACAAAGGAATAACTATGAGAGTTATTCCCTATGGAGAAGGAGATAAAGATTACTCCACCATTAGAAAAGATGTTCTTGATATAATGAAAATATTAGATAAAGATATGGAATACGATGGTTCTGAAATGAAAGTATTAGATGTTCTTAATGTTCTTGGAAGAAAAGTATATAAAAAGAAAGCAGGTTCTATTGTTTCAGACAAGAGAAGAGATGTTTCTGCTAAATTAAAAACCATAGGTGAAGAAACAGTCAGAGCAGTTATGGCTAAAGATAGTAACGATTTCAAAATACCTAGATTGTTTAAATTAAAATTAAAACAAAACAATCTTAAACTTAAAAAGGAGTTTTATAATATATTTACTGCCACACCAACGCCTAATAAAACTACAAAGGTTGAGACTATGAGAATGGTTGAAGGTACTGAAGAAAAAATAAACGAATTAACTGAAATAGAAAAGATAATATTATCTAGATGGAAACTAGTTTCTGATGCCGTAGTTGAATTATCAAAACCAGAAATAAAAGCCAGAGAAGAATCTTTTAAGAGAAAACAGTACGCTCAAGCACTAAGGTATATTTTAGACTTTGAAGAAGCAATTGAATCCGCTAGAAAACCTATGGATATAATGGAACAAGAAGTTATAGTGCTATCAGAACGACTACAAAAAGACCCTGTAAAATTCCTTTTGCCTTCGGGAGAAAGTTCTACAATTGAAGCGAATAAAGAAAGAATCGAAAGCGAGGTTCAAAGAGTTCTTAGACTACTAAAAAGGAAACAGTCTTACATAGATAGAGTACAAAAAGAAATAGATAAATGGCAAAGCCTTGCTGATAAAATAGAAAAAGATTTGGAGGAATAAAAATGACATGGAATTACTATAATAATGAAGAAGAATTTATACTTAAAGAAAAGAAAACACCCGACAAAACTATTCTTAATAGTTTAGATAAGAAGCAGACTAAGAAGTTGAAGAAGACACTGCAAGCGGCAGAACCTACTGAATTTTTTGGTCAAGACTTTACTAAGATGGGTGACTTAATTGATGTGCTTAAAGATTTAGACCTTACAAAGTCAGATAAGAAACTAAATAAACGCATGAAGAGTATGGATGAGCGCAACCTTGACATAGTGGCAACCGCTACCAAACTCCGTAAGGACTACGAAACCCTGTACCGGCAATTACGGGAAATGGTTTATCCAAAGAAAAAAGGTGACAAAGATGAGTGAAAGTGAAGATGTATTGGCTATTCTAAAGGCTTTAACCGAAAAAATTGAACAGTTGGAAAAGACAGTCTATCATCAAGATAACCTTTTGATGAAGTCAGGTTTTGTAGTAGCAACAAGTCCAAGTCCAAAAATGAATAATTCAGCAGCCGCAACTTCAGGTATTGGAGATGTTTCTAATATGGAATGGTCTGATATTCATAAGATGGTCGAAAAGATAGGTGGTCAATAATGCCAGAAAGAGTAACTAAAGAAGAAAGAACAGTTAGCCTTGCTATTGAAAAGGCTAGGAAAGCAAAGGAATTACTTCAACAAGAAAGCACTCATGAAAGATTGCCTCTTGAAGATGAATTGGTAGTTGAGAAAATTACACGGCCAAAGGCTGAAAATGTAAAGATGATGAATCAAACAGACCAAAAAGAAGGATATGGTCTTGCTGGTGAAACTATTGAACATAAGATTAAGAAGGCAAAAGAATTGTTAGAAGAACGGTGATTATATGCCAGCATCCGGCCTTCTATTTGAGAAGGGTAAAGCCTCTAATAAAATATTAAGACTCTTTGAAAGAGTTAGAGTAGCGTATCTTTCTGCACGAACAGACCCCAAAGAATATGGGTCAAAGTGGCATAGTGCAGTGGAATACATTAGAGATGAATACGATGATTCAAAAGAGTTTGGAGAAGAATTAAAGAATTTCATCAATGATAAAGACTTAGAGCATGAAGATGCTAAGGATGCAACTACTACTACTGCCGAAAAGATATACGAATCTGTAAAGAATCTAAGGTACTCTTCTGACCAAGTTAGTGACCCTTTCTCTAAAAACTTCAAAGGTAATGTCCTTGAAGAATTACTTGATAATCCTGAATCAATGGTTAAATTTGTGCATTATGCCATGCGTTCAGACAATAAAGCACTTAAACCATCCATTTACAGCGTTAAAGACATGGAACCTGACACAATTACAGAGGGTCTTATGGGACTTGACCTAGAGGTTGATGATATAGCCCTCTATATTATAGAGCATTATGGGGATGGAAAAGACTCAAAGAAGGTTGAAAAGAAAGTTAAGGCTGCTATGGCTATGTTAGAATTATTATTCTTTTCTAAACATGATGAAGAAGATTGGGATGAATTGAAAGATATTGATATGGAAACTGACACTCCTAAGAAAATGATAACAAAGTCTGAAACTGAAAAAGGAAAGACAGATTTCATTACTCCTAATAAGCCAATGTATAGAATCTTTGAGATAGATGATATGAAAGAACTGAAAGGATTTAGTGGCGAGTATATTGTTCAAGAAAAGTATGACGGTATGAGAATACAAATTCATAAGATAGATAATAAAATTAAAATCTATTCATATAATGAAAAAGATATTACTAGTAAATGTAAAGAACAGGTCGAAGAATTAGAAAAGAAACACTTTGGGGATTGTATTCTGGATGGGGTTCTATTATTATTTGATGGCGAAAAACCCTTACCTAGAGCAAGAGTTATTTCTCAAGTCTTTAGTGACAAAAATTCTGACCTTAAACTAAAGGCTCATATGTTTGATATTATTAGACATAATGAAAAAACTATTGCTGACGAACCTTTGAATGATAGATTAAATGTCATGTTTAATAATTATTCAGTTCACTCAAGCGAATATCTAAACTTCCCTTCCAAAAAAGATACTCGTTTAGCCGACTCAATAGAAGATGTTGAAAAGTATGCTAAAGAAATAATGGACATGCCAGCAGCAGAAGGAGTAGTAATTAAAGACGCTACTTCTACTTATTACATAGGCACACGCAAGAATCCTAAATGGATTAAATGGAAGAGTTTTGTTGATTTAGATTTAATAGTATTAGATAAGAAAAAGAAAGGAAACTCTTATTCTTATGTTTTAGGTGCTGGCCCAACAGAAGGTGAAGGCAAGGAGTATGAAACGATAGAGGGTAATACCTACATGAATGTAGGTAATGCAATTAATACTAAAATTGAAGCAGATGTCGGTTCTATCATTAGAGTTAAAATAGACCAAGTTAAAAAGACAGGTGATAAATATTCAGTTTATTCTGCTAAAGTAATAGAATTACCGGAAGTAGGGATGCCCGATAAATTAGTTACTTTAGAGTTACTGTCCAAAGATAATAAAAAAGAATTAAACTACGATGTTAAGGCATTGGAAAAAGGAATAGTAATTACTGATTATATTCACGGAGAAGCGTCTATTATAATTAAAGGTGACATGGATGGATTTACTATCTATGGATTTGATGAACATAATTTAATGGCTAAGAATGCTATGCTAGATTTAGATGTTTGGAAAACTCAAGCAGAAGAAATAATGAAAACTAAGCAATCCAAATTAACAGTAGCGGCATTTAATCATATGAAAGACAAAGGCCCAAAAACTCCTAAAGAATTGCATAATTATTTAGTAAAGACTCACTCTTCCCTTTATGAAGATATTTTAGATAGTAAATTGACAAGAGTAAAGGATTGGATGGAACATAGGGATGGTATATCTTATGACGAAAAGACAAAAAAATTGTTTTCTGACCCCGATAAGATAATGCAAGAAACAAATATACTCAAGCAGTATAAAACACCTAAAGAATATCAAAATGGAAAATTTAAATTATATCTAAGAGAAGATGAAAATTTAAACCTAGTAATTAAATTAAAAGATGAAACTTTGAATTGGTTGATAGACTTAGAAAAAGACGATGATATATTCAAATTGTTTGGTAAAGCCAATAAATACCCTGCCCAAGTAGCGCAGAACATATCTAAGAAGAAAATCATTGATTCTGGTAAAATAGGACTTGGTGTTCAGAAAAACGGCTATCATGAATACTTCCTAAAAGGAAATAAGTTTGAAACTAAATTACACCTTAGAGTGCTAGAAGCAGAGGGTAAAACAATGTGGTTAGCATGGACTGGATATAAGCAGAAGCCAGCAGACAAAGAAGGTGATGCTGGTTTATGGAATATTTACGAAGATAGGTATAGAAAAATAGGACTTCCTGAATAATGAACCGATTCTTTAATATAGTCATTGAAATTACAAGAGGTTGAAGACTATGAGCATTAGTGTCATGGCATCTAGGAATAATGATTTCAGGATTCTTAAAAGCGATGAATTAATGATTGGTGGTTATGCAAGCATCGAAGTTGTAGATAAACAAAACGATTTAATTACACTAGAAGCATTAAATACCGCAGTTAAAAAGTTTATGGATGATAAGAAATTCAGAAATGTAATGACAAATCATTCTAATGTTCAAGTTGGTGAAGTAATAGACTCTTATCGAGATAAAAGTGGAAAACTATGGAAATCAGAAGTTGATGATGTAGGATTTTTTGTAGTAATAAAGTTAAGAGATGATATTGAAAAAGCCAAAGAAGTTGGAAGAGGTATTCGTAAAGGAACATTAAGGTCTTTTAGTATCGGTGGACAAGCATTACAAAAGGTAAAGAAAAGTCACGGTGAATTAGGCGAATACAACGAAATTAGTAAATTAGAACTCCATGAGGTAACAATCTGTGAAAAAGGAATTAACCCCGAAGCAAAGTTTGATATTTTAAAAAGAGATAAAGGAGATGAAAAAATGAGTGATAAACTTGAGAAAGCATTGAATGAGTTGGATATACTTCTAAAAGAAGTTGAAGAACTTAAGGGCGACGAAGAGGAAATGGCTGAATACGCTGAATCCGACTCTGATGAAAACATGGAAATGGCAGATGAAGAAGAAATGGCAGATTCAGAAGAAATGGCAGATGAAGAAGAGAACATGGGTGGAACACACCCTGCTTACGATGATTCAGCCGATAAAGCATACCTTCGTACTCTTGATGGAGCAGGTAATCAAATTGGAGAACCAGCAGACCGTATAGTAATTAACAACGGAAAGCCTACTTCAACTGATATGCCGGTAGTTAAGGCATTTAGCAACGGAGAGTTTGATACTCTAAACCTTTCTAATTCTAACATTGAAAAGGCATACGAAGCATTCCGTCAAGAACAACTTGAATCACTTGCATACGATAACCTACGAAAGTCTTTTGAAACTCGCTTTGCGTCTGAAAAGGCAAGCCGTGAGAATGTCCTAGCAAAGTCTCAATATGACGCACAGGCTGAAATTGCTTCCATGAAGCAAGAGTTTAGCGACCTACGCAAGTCTCTTACTGCTGAAAAGGATTCTATCATTAAAGCACAAGAAGAGTCAGTAATTAAGATGCCAAGTATTGATGAAATTTCATCAATGGATTGGTCAGATATTCACAAGATGGTGAACAACAGATAAGGTGATTAACATGACAGGATATATTAACACAATAGCAGATTTAGAAGCACAAACATATGGAATGAATCTTCCAGCCGGTAATGCCTTGCTAAAGCAAGCAGGTATGGTTGGTGGAATACACACAGGACATGACGGTTCTCCGTCATTTAGCGGTTCAGCCGTTTCTGATGTATCAGCACTATACAATGTAGTTTACGGACAAAAGGTTTGGTCTATGCTAAACCGTGAAGTTAACGCATTGTCTATGATTTCAAAGCGACCTTACACTTCAAGTGGATGGAGAGTACTAAAGAGCAGACCTGCGGGTGGCTCTGGTAATCTCTTTACAGTTGATAAAGCAGATACTTCCCTTACATTGGGAGAATTGGGTTCAGATTCACCAAGAGCAGACGCAATTGGTGGCGTACCAGAAAATGCAGGTCTTTCAACCGCACAAGATGGATTGGGGCCAATTGCACCAACTTATGCTCAATTGAACATGAGTCCTAAAGTAGTTGCTCATCAATTTGATTTCAGCGAGTTGGCTATGGAAATGGCACAAATTGACGATGGAATTGGCGATATTAGAGCGCAAATGCGTGAAGATATGGGTAAGCACCATGCAGAAGTACAGAACAAGATGCTTGTTATGCCACTACAATTTTATGGTGAAGCAACACTATTGCCTAACATTGGTAACAACTATACTTCTTTGCTAAAGGTAATTACTTCAAAGGCTGAATTAGACCTATTGGATGCTCAATCTGCACTAATGACAGATGGTGCTACTGCAACAAATGTAAGTCACATTTACGGTACAAACCGTGATTCGGCTTCATTCCTTGATTCAGAAGTCGATGCAGGTACTTCCTATGCAGCAACAGATGTTAGGTCACTAACTCTTACTTTGCTAAATAACATGGTTCGTAACTTGAGACTTGCTGGTGGTTCACCAAAGGTTATTCTAACTGGATATGATACTATTCAAGCAATTGCAGACCTATTGCAAAGCCAAGAAAGATTCATGGATAGAAAGGAAATTGTACCAACAGTTAACGGTGTTCGTGGAACAAAGGGTCAAGAAGTCGGATTTAGAGTAGCAACATACTACGACATTCCACTAATCCCTGTAAAGGACATGACACAAACTGGACTTGCTTCAACTAAACTATCTGACCTATTATTCCTTGATACAGACCATCTATGGTTGTCTGTTATGAAGCCAACTCAATACTTTGAGGATGGAATCGCTAATGGAAACCCATTCGGAGTAGGAACACTTGGAAACCGAGCATTGTACCGTACTATCGGTGAAGTAGGATGTTCTTTCTTCAAGGGTCAAGGTAAAATAACTAACATACAGTGAGATAAAGGAGAGGATGAAAAATGGCATTTGCAACAGTAATAAACTTAGAAATGAATTTAGAAGGAAATAGAAGAGTAGTTTGTGGACAAACTACTTCTGATAGCACAGATGGAAATATTGAAACAGGGCTTTCAAGCGTTGATTCTCTAGTATTTACCCATAAGGGTTCTGCTGAAGAAGCGGCATCGGCAGTAATTAATGCTGATTTGCCACTTGCAAGCGGTGATGTAGCAATACATTGTGTTAGCGGTGATGTAGTCTATTTCATGGCAATCGGACAGTGAGGTGTTTTAATTGGCACAAGCACATACAACGGTACTATTAGCAGACCACAAAGGTATTGCTAGACCTAAAGTTAGCGGAGATGAATATGTAGTTGATGCATTAGTTGATGTAACTTCTGTAGTAGAAGCAGGTTCAATTATACCTGCTAGTGACTTTGGATTGTCAACAATCCATTGTGCAACAATAACCGGATTTGATGGGGCTAACGCAGTACAACCGCAGATAGAATGTTCAGATGTTGGGGCTTATGAATCAAGCACTTCTATTGCTCTAATGTTCACTTCACTTGATGGAACAAACGCTACCGTTGCTGCTGATGCAAACGGTGGCTCTGTTAGACTTAGAGTTTGGGGCAACCTTTGAGGTGATTAGGTGGTTAAAGTTAAGTTAACTCCTAATTCAACAATTGGGCTGCTAAACATAACACCTGACTCACTAATCACAAGAGAAAAAGAAGCAGAAGTTAGCGTTGTCTTTGCAATTAATTGCATTGGCGACCCTAACTATCTGTTTACTTTCTCTGAAGATGACCGTTTAGAATTGGAAAACGCTAATAGTCAACTATTAGACAGTGCTTCAATAGGTTTAGGTATAGAAAATCTATCGGCTAAAATGCTGACTGATACTCTTTTACCACCTAAAGTAGTACCTAAAAAGCGTTCACTACCAAAGACGACTAAGAAGGAATCCGCTAAGGCTTCCTCTAAGTCCTCTCTTGTGTGATTTTAACCGGCAGTGTTAATAGAGAGGCGTAGCCTCCCTAAAACAGAAGGTGATGATATGGCATTTGGGTGCAGGTCTAGCGGCGTATTAGGCGCAAGTAAATTAATTGTGACAGGTAAGACAAAGTTAGTTAGCATACATGCGGCTCTTTTTGTTACTGGCGGTAACGCAGTTACGATTAATGTATATGACGGTACGGACAATTCTGGCACTAAGGTAGCCATGATTTCTCATTCAACTAATGGATATTATAATCTAGAATATGATATGCATGGAGTTTTGTGCAACACAGGACTATTCTTAGAAGTCGCTGAAGCCGGTTCATCTACGGTTAATGTTTCAATAGAATTTGCTTGAGGTGTTTAATATGGCAGTAATGAATCAAGATACTAGGCTAGTAATGACGATTTTATTTGTTGGCACTGTTAGTGGAGCAAATGTTTATTTTTATGCTTCTTACGGTTCTAACTTCCCATACACTCAATTATCCCACGCAGTTTTGTTTGGATTAATTACAGTGGGTGGAATTATGGTTCTTAAAGCAGTGTTTGACTTAGCCCTAAATGATAAGATTGAAATTCGATTATTGGATAGACGAATAGCGGCTTATTGGGAACGAAAAAAGCGTGATGAGCAACAAAGACAAAGACTCCAAGATACTATGAAACAGTATCAAACCACATTTAATACACCAGTACCATTGACACCTGCGTATGAATCTGAAAATACGGTATCGAACCAATTTTTAGCAGAATTACAATGAGGTGATTAAGTGGTATTTGGCGACATAATGGGTTTTAGTGAATCCGATTATGTGTATAATCAGAGCAGAGCGCATTCTGCTGATATGTTTTTTGTTAAGGCTAGATTTTTCTTTTGGGGTCTTTGTGCCACTATGTCTAGTTTTTTTATAGGAAATATCATGGGTGTTTTTGACATCAATGTTATGGGTTGGATTTTAGATAATTTATGGCACTCTTGGGAGATATAATATGTCAATGATAGCGGGATTTGCCGTAGTAGTTACGGAAGCCTGTATTGCATTTTGGAAGAGAGTACACGCAATTAACTTTGGGGTGTATGGTGCTACAATGGTTGGAAAAACAACATTAAGTTATCAAATGAGAACAAGGGGAGAAGTACAAACCATTCAAGAAAGAACAGTAGGACTACATAGACCTACTAGAAAGGTTATTAAATTAGAAGGAGATGTGCATACTATTAGAAGTTCTGATATAGGGGGAGAAGCGATATATTGGAAAGAATGGGCTAAAGATATGCAAGTTAGAAAGCCTAAATATATTATTTTTATGATAGACCACAGGCATTTAGATAGTCCAGCCAATTTAGACCACCAAGTAGCATGGAAGTTTTTAGTTGATATTGTATTAAGTGATAGATGGCCTAGTGGAAAAAAGAAAAAAGATAAAGATTATCCTATGGCAATTGGTATTTGGGCTAATAAATATGATGTTTGGGGAGAAAAATATAAATCTCAAAGGGAAATAGATAAGCATGAGATATTTGACCCATTTACTTACGGTATGAGAAAACTAAATGATAAAGGAATACCTACTTACAAATATATAGTTTCAGCAAAATCAGACCCCGAAATGGTGTATAGAGGAATCACTACAATGATAAAGGATTATTGATTACTATGTGGCAAAATATTTTAAAGGTTTATGAAGAAGGTTCTTGTGATAGGGTGGCTATTAAAAAAACAAAGGAACTGCTGAGTGAAGGTAGAGAAGATTTTATGATTATTGAGGGATTTGTTTGGACTGTGATGGGAATTGAGGATGAGTACCCAACAGAACATACTTGGATTGAGTTTAATGATGGAACACTTTTTGACCCTT
>Ga0098060_1000250_pt1 | contig 26143 bp, 14 predicted proteins | sample 21_taG_FD_77063 | JGI IMG/M metagenome (GOLD analysis project Ga0098060, IMG submission 77063) | Marine viral communities from the Subarctic Pacific Ocean - 21_ETSP_OMZ_AT15319 metaG | ecosystem: Environmental > Aquatic > Marine > Oceanic | place: Pacific Ocean | collected 2015-01-19 | reverse complement strand
CGGGTGGAAATTGTGAAGTAACTTAATTAATAACTAAAAACAAAATTATGAAAAAACTATTTTTAACGGCAAGTTTTGCTCTTGCTACAATTTTATGTTCTGCGCAGTTTATGGCCGTAACAACTATAAACATGCCAGAAGATGACGCAGAGTGGGAGATGTCGAACATCACCGATAATATGGGAATTGGATATATGTTAAACGATAACATAACTCTAGGTCTTGTAAAGAACGGTGAGGAGTATGACGTATGGGGTAGATATTATTTCAATGATATTTACGCGGCCGTACAAGCTCCAACTGAAGAAGCTATGGACAATATGACTTTTGGTGTAGGTTATTCTATGAAAGTATGGAATGAACTATATGTAGAACCAAACTATATGATGTCTACAAAAGAAGATTCAGAAGGAGAATTTAAATTAGGAATATCTTATAAATTTTAAATAAATAAATATGGAAAACAATGTAATTAAATTAATGGTGCAAATGGAAAAAGAGTTTATGTACGCTGCCGAGCAATCAGAAAAGTTCGTCGAAGGTAATAACTCCGCAGGTACTAGAGTAAGAAAAACTATGCAGAACATTAAAAACCTAGCGCAATCTGTTAGGAAAGAAGTTCAAGAACAAAAGAACTCTGTGACAGCGTAGTTATTAGTTGTAAAAAATTAAAGGGATTATCTTTCGATAGTCCCTTTTTTTTATTTTCTACATCTTTTTTTCCAATCTTGGAGAGACTCTCCGGAACTAAAACTATAGGTTGTGCAGTTAGCGTGATCTTTTGCTGCTTTCACATCAGCTTCTTTTTCCTTTTTCTTTTTAATTATATTGGAAACTTTAGTTAAACTTTCTTGTTTATTTTGAAGTTTTTCTTTTTCAGAGACTATCTTTCTGGGATGTCCATGTTCATCCAAATTCCCCCAATCTAAACCGTCGGTAGTTAACCCTGTACCCGTGGATGTTGGGGATAAAAGCGCGCTCCAAATACCACCAGCTTTGGAAAGAGTTTTAAACCATGGGTTACTCACAAAACTAGCAGATGGAGCAACGTATTTTGCAGTCTTAACCGCTTTGGCTCCTTTATCTATATATTTAGTCCTCTGTTTCAAAGCGGCTTTATGTCCTTTTGTTCCTTTTATTTTACCTGTTTTGTGTGGGCTGCCTTTCATTTTAAACGCCATACTTTTATTTTATCTCTTTACTTTCTATTAATGTGTATGAAAATGAATTCCCCCAATGCTCTCTAGCTTCCTGACATATACCCAAGAATTCCATCCAGTCGTCGTTCGACGCTATCACTTGACAACCAGCGCTCCATTTGTTTACATATGTAGAAGTCTTACCTTCTAATGCCGTTGCTCTATGTATGTTAATTCCGAATACACCTGTATCTACAGATGATTCGTCAAATTCATATTTATCGTTTCTATTGTTATCTCTATAAACTGTTACATCTTTCTTTTGTCCTAAGGCTAAGTACTTCCCAGAATGTAATCTAAGTTTGTGAGAACCTCTATATTGTCCAGGTTTCAACACTGCGCAACCTATTTTGTCTATCCAAGGGTTCTCCATCCAGTCATCTCCTGGATCAGTAGTACAAGCGTATTCTAAGTATTGCCACTCACCGTTTTCGTCTTTATAAGATATAGTAATTAAGTCATCAAACTTATTAGTAATCTTACCTTCGGTTTTAGAGTTTCTAATACCAATAATATTTACATCATAGTTATCTCCAGTAAAGTATTTATATCCTAAACCTTCTACCGTATCTTTTATTTGCTCTCTAGTATATTTATATGTCATTATTATAGTGAGTAATTAATACCTGTTTTTAATTCATAGTTATCTATATCCCAGTAACGTCTCCATCTACCTTCTACAAATATTCCTACCCTTCTTGTTAGTTTAGTTCCTATTACTCCACCGAAATCAAAATCAATATTATCTTCTGCGTAAGAGTAGTCCGTTAGTCCTTTGTGCTTAGGCATAACATCTCCCCAAAAGTGAACCCAGAATCTAGGTCTATAATAATAATACGATGTACCTAATATAATTGAAACCTCTTGTTGTAATCCTAAACTATCTAACTGTTGTTTATTGTATTGATCAACCGCTTTACCAAACTCATACTTCATAAACTCTTGATCGGTAAGAGCAACCTGAGTTCCATCTGGAGCATACCAATGCCAATTATAATAATCGTACCAATCATCAACACCATTACCTTCTCCATCTACATAGTAATACTCGTCTACATACCCTAAGTCATAAGCCACGTTCCACCAAGGGTCATTTTCTAAATCATAGTTTTCCATAAATGGATTAAGTCCATAAACAGGATGTGATCGGTGTTTGAGTCCAGCTGTAAAATTAAAACCCCCAATATCTATTTTACCTCTAACTTCACCTCCAAATGTTTTTAATTTCAACTCTTGGTTATCTGTATACTCCCCTTTAATTAAAAAGTGTTTTCCTACGTGTCTGTACCAGTATTCATGGTTAGTAAATTCTCTACCTCTATCACGAATATGACTATAAGATAATAAATACTCACCACCGGTAACAGCGCCAACAGAAGCATTAGTACCGATATTATTTTCAGAACCATCATAAAACCTTTTAGCTTTGTTTTCATATCCAAATCTTGCTATTTTTCTAATTCCTAAATTAATCTCATAATTATAAGGGTTAACTATAGTTAAGTCAGTTAACTCACCGGTTACTCTATCCATCATATAATGAGGTTGTTCTACTAATGGAGAACTTATATCTCCAGATATATAAAACGTAGCGTTTTTAAATAATTGTGCGTTGGAGGCAAATGCTATACACAACCCGAGCAATAATAATATCTTTTTCATTTAGTATACGTCTCCAATTAATTCATTAACATATTCTTGTAACTCCTCTCTTGTCGCTATCATTTTAAAACTTAAATCAGCTTCGAACCTATGTATTTCTTCTCCGTCTTTAAAGATGATTATAGTTGGTAAGACCTTGATGTTGTTTTTCTTTATCTTCTTAGGACACTGCACGTGGGTGACTTCACACTCTTCTAGCTCATCGACCCATTCAGTTTTGTTCAGTTCGTTCCATTTAGCATTAAAATGCGTTACCACTACTTGGCTAAAGGAAGTATTCGCTAATAATATAAATAATAATACTAATAAATATATACCGAATATCTTAGAGATTGGTTTCATCTGTTGTAGAGTTTGTCTTCAATTTTCTCTAGAGTCTTTTTCATTTCCTCTACATCTTGTTGAGTGGTTAGTATTGTTTGTCTGATCATCTGATCCTTCATGTCAAACTCCATTCTAGTTATCTCAGCCTCTGGTATCGCTTCTAAAATTTCGTCTTTTAAAATATTGACATCTACCTGAACGGGTTGCTCTTTTGCTTCCTGTATTTCTTGCATAAGAGAGTACCATCCACCTACTACAACAGCTATTCCAGCGGCCACCATACCCATGGTTTTAACACTCATTTTGAACGTTGTATCTTCGTTTAATTCTTTAGCCATTTTTTATATTTTATCCTCTATCAAACAAGAAGTATTCTAAGCTTTGACTCGCTGAACTAGCACCTACGTATATGTCTTGCATGTAATCCCAAGGTATCCAAGCGAATTCCCCTACTTTTAATGTCATTAATCTAAAGGTAGCGTCATCAGCATTATCTAAAGCTGTTGTACCTGCTCCCATATCAGCCGGTGCTGAAGCGCCTTGAAGAACTGTACCTACATATATAAAAGATGTTCCAGAGGTTGTGGCATTTTTAAGATAAAGAAAACTACCGTGAGTACCACCTGTATCCGCGCCGTCTCCCGCGTAGGTATTACCAGCTAGTAACAATGTAGGTGCTCCAGAATTAGCTGGGGTTACTATTTTAGATTCAACTGAATCTACTGTTAATGAATCTGTTGCTGACAGCGATAACGCTATACTTATTGGACCAGGGTTACTAGTCGCTGTAGATGCGTTTGATGTCAACGTTAATGTTGGTGTGATTGTTGCCATAATTTTTGTATTTGTTGTTTAAGTTATTATTACTTGTTTTTGTTATTATTTACTTTCTTCAGGGTGGTAGTGACACCTACCGGATTTATTCGTTGTTTTTTCCGAACAACGTTTACCGTTTGTCCTGATAGCGCTACACTGTTTTATACTTTCCTTATCATCTGTGTGGTACTGACATTTATCACCAGCTTTCTCAACGTCTAAACCACATCTTTTATTGCTAGAGTTAACGTAAGCACATTTTACAGACTCAACCTTTTTTCCTTCTTTCTTTTGTTCTTTCTGTTCCTCTATCTCTTCCTCTACATCTATTTCAACTTCGCTTATAGCTTCCTCTTTGTTTGTTTGTTTCTTCTCCTTCTTCTTTTTTATATTTAGTTCTTCACTTATTTTATCTACCTTTGTTTCCACGTTTACATCATACGTGTTGTAACCCATTATCAAAGCCATACGTTGCCACCATTCGTTCTCGTCTGAAGAAGCCGCTATAAGACTGTTCATGTAACTAACAACCCTATCCGTTGGTATGTTTGTAAAGGCTGTTATTATACTGGCTACAACTTGCCACTCGGGGTTTTGTGGATCCCACAAGTCCATTTCAGCTATCTCATCAGCGTTGTATTGTTTTGTTTTTATAGCTGAGTAAATCTCTCTTAATTTACTACCTATCGTAGGGGATAAATTAGCGAACTGTAATATCGTGTAACCATGATCTGCGTTCCAACCCTTGTCCTCTTGTTCTTGATACTCTAATATACCGTTTTTCACAGTGACAATAACGGCACCAGTAAGACCAGCTCCTTCTAATATACTATTTATCATACCTTGGATTACGTCATCACTTTTCTTTTCCCATTCTTCGTCATCTTCTCCAAGAGCAGCGAATAATGCTTTCTGTAAACCGTTAAACATAAGGTTTTGTACAATACCGTAATGTGCTATCGTTGCTAAGTTGTCTTTTAAGTTACCTCTTCCGTTTTTAATATCTTGAGACGCCCTGATTACTTTCCTAGTATACTGCATTGGAGCGTTTTTAAACGCTAATATCACTCTACCTAAATTTCCAGTTTGACTAGAAGAAAGCATATCCTGTCTAGAAGATTGTTGTCCTGATTCGGTTTCCATTATGAACTTCTCGTTAGCTAACTTATAAGCTATATCTTCTATCTGTTCATCTGTTAGGTTTTTCATGTTTTGCTCTAAAGTAGCGTTCGCAAAAATACCAGGTATACCGCTATTCTCTAAGTGGTACTTGAAATCTCCTTCTGTAAAAATATTTTGAGCGCTAAAGAAAGTTTTAGCATCAGCCCCGGACTCTCTCCAACCTACCATCATATCACTTATTGTGTTGGTGTAGTTTCTAACATAAGTAGCTCCACCCGTAGCGATCGCGAAACTATCCGCTAATCTTGTTGGTGTAAAACCTAAGTTTAGTAAGTAAGCTAAAGCTCCTTTAGCCCCTCCTTTTTCAGCAGCTGCTCTAAGCTCTGACTCGTTTATACCCCTAGCTTCACCCTCTCTTCTTGATACTAAATAATCTGAGTTCCAAATCTGCAACCAATCACTCCAGAATTGAGGTTGATTCGCAAAAGCCGCTGCCGCTGCCGCTATATTATTAGGTCCACTTACCTCCAAGTAATTAGTCGTAGATATCGTCTGTAATAAACCCGACCGAACGTTAAAGAACATCGTAGCTCCAACACTACCGTTTATCCAATCATTCCATTCTTGAACAACTCTATCTTGTTTAGAATAATCCTTACCTCTAGAGGTACCAGTTTCCATTCTATCCAACATGTTTCGCATAGCCTCTACGAATTTAGCTCCGTAAATAACTTCTAACTTATTCATGTTCTCTTCAGAAAATATTTCCTTAGAGTTTTCGTTAAATTGCTGTAAGTGCTTGTCTCTATTTATAACGTTTATAATCTGACTAATATCGTTACTTAAACTCTCTACCATCCAATAATTACCAGGAGTTATATATCCTTCGTCTTGATTAGATATAACACCAAGTTGATCTGCGAAAGCCTGTAAGGAAGGATCAGATTCAACAAAACTTTTTAATAACTGTAAGTCTCTATCAGATAAACCAGGTATGTCTATTCCGTTTTTAGACCAAAGATAAACTCTAACCGCGTGATCAACAGTGAACGTTGTTGGAGTTCCATCCGCCCTGTTTACCGTGTTTTTTAACGAGCTCCTTATCTCAGGTTGTGACTCTAGTAAATTCTTGAATTGACTCGTTACTTTCTTTTTATCTTTTGTTATCTCTATCTCTGCTCTAGAAAAAGGTTTTATTAATTTCTCTTCAAAGAAACTTAGAGCATACTCTCCGTCCTTACCCTCTGGTAGAAATTGGTATATCAAACCTCTAAAATCCTCTGCAGAATAAGGTATTATATTGTTATAACCCTTTACTCTTGATCCCTCTAATTTAGCTCGAGCTGTTGAATAGGATTTCTCTCTAGTTACGCTACCCTTTGTAACTTCTTCTAAAATAACATTGAAAGTTTCGCTATCTTCACTTCTACCGCTTTTACTAAACTTCTCATGTTGAACCGAATAATTCGGATCTGCTAAAACAGACTTACCTCCATTTGGTTGTTGGTCCATCATTTCAGCAACAGCATCTACCATGAGCTGCCCGTCATCAACAAAGTAACCAGTTGCATATCCTTGGTCGTATAAGTTTTCTTTTATCCATTGGGCTTTCATTTCAGGCGTGACAGTTATAGGTTTGCCAGTTTCAGGGTCTGTTTCACCTAATCCAACTATCTGATCTAAAGGTATGTACACTCCATTTTGTAACATAAAAGCCTGTATAGCTATAGCGGACTCTGGTTGTCTAGCTGTTAAAATATACGTATCCTCACTAACCCTCACATAATCTTGATCTTCATTTAGTATTCCTTGCAAGTGTGGTTCTGTGATTTCTCCTATAGATATTTTATCACCGTACTTCCCTTCGCTGTCCTTTTTTAATTTATCAAAAAGCAATCCTGGTTCGCTACCAATAACTCTACTAAAATCACTAAAATCAAATTCATATCCCTTCGCTGTAAGATCTGCTACCACAGAGTGGAAGTCATGGCCAGGGATGTTTTCTATAGGAGGCATATTAGGGTCTGGATGCGTTACTTTTATAACGTTTGTACCTCCGGTTTCTAAAGTTTGATCGAAATCATAAGTACCAAATGTTACGAATTCTCCATTCATTTGTCGTTGAATCCTTGACTCTCTTTGAATAGTCTTATCTATTTCTGTTACTCTGTTTTGTTCGTTTTCAAGTTTAATTCTATTTGTCTCTTCTGTAACAACACGTTGAGTTTCTATATTAATAACTTGTTCAAGGTAAGGAACTCCATCAATACTAAAAAGATCATCTAGGTGTCCTGTTCCTTCTAATAACTTTAGTCTATCCATTGCGCTTAAGTCTTCAACGTTCCAAGTTTTACCTCCTTCCGTATCTAACAACCCAGCAACGTCGTCACTAGTAAATAGTTGTCTCAAATCAGCAAACACAGCTGTTAAATCCCCCTCTAAATCTGCGCCTTCTTTTAATCCCTTGACACTACCATCGCTATTAAACTCTATATTGTTTCTCATAACTAGTTCTATAGCAAGCATTAACTTAACGTTAGGCTGTATATGTTCCCCGTAAGAGTTCATATCTTGCTCTCCATCTAGAACTGTTATAAAGTCCAACGAAGAAAGAGCTCTAAGTCCTTTAACTATACCTGATTGTGACTGTAGTATTTCTAAAAACACATCAACATCCATTTCTCCATTAGAAACAGATGTGATTAAATCTCTAACAATTTCTACTGCTAATTTCTTGTTATGTATATTAGCGGCGTTTACCTCTGGGGCTATCGATCTTAGAAGTCTAAGTTTAGTTTCTCTACTTAAGTCCCCATTTTCACCGTTCTTTAATATATCTTCAATTTTCTTAAACAAAGGTAAGCTCTTGTTCATAGGCCTTACCTTATCTAAGTCTACTTCAGTATCAAGGGACGATGAATTAGCGTTGGTTTCAAAAGTGTTTTTAGCATCATGGAAACTTCCTTTCGCTACCTCTGCTCCAAATTCAGTTATAGGATCTGTACTTGTTCTAGTTTCTATTTCCCCATCTAAACCTGGTATTTGTTGGAGGTAAGCTCCGTTTTCTCCAAGGTTTTTATCAAAAACCCATCCTTCTATTTTCCTAACGCCAAACTTTCCCCCATTATCTCCACTTTTTATTTGCCATATACAAGGATTGACACCATCTTCTGCCGTTGTAGCTAAAGGATTATCTAATATTGCTTTCTCTTGTTTGCCCGCTGCTGGATCTAAATTTCCATTACGATAACCAAATAACTCTGCTAAATCAGGGAAAGCAGATAACTTATCTTTCCCGATGTAGTTTAAAGCGAAGTTATTTACCTGTTCAGATTTCTTTTCGCGAAAATCTTTTAAATCTTCTACGTTCTTCTTAGTAGGTATTCCGCTTATAATATCTTTGTATTCTTGAGAAACATCAGGATCGTCCATTATAGATTTCTTAAACTGAATCATAGTCATATCTATCTTAGAAGGATCTATAGACGAAAGTATATCTATAGCTACAGATATTTCAAAATCAGAAAAATTACCAAGGTTCTCATCGTCTCTAAAGAAAGTCATGAAATTTGGACTCTCTTGATCTAAATCTATTATGTCGTCATGACTCCGTTTTAGATTTTGAATTACAGAGATCGCTTGAAAAACGTTAGGTTTTAAATCTTCCCAAGCATAACCGTCTGGTGGTGAAACTCTACTAAACTTCATGCTAGGGTCTCTCTTTCCTAACTCAGTGTAATACAATAAGTAGTTATCAATGTCATCAGGATTATTCACGCGTATCCCATCAAAAATAGCATCGTGTCCTAGTTCTGCTCCAAGACGTTTTTTTAACTGTTTAAATCTAGTTTCTGAATTTCTTCCTTTAGTAAATATATCCACGAAGTCCTGTTCAGACATATACGTGGAAACCACATCACCATTAGGTAGTGTCATAGTTGCGTCAGGGTCAGTAAATTGGTAAACACCATAAATCGTATTACCAGCTGTGCTACTCTCTATAAATCCATTGTAATTTGGATCAGCTTTTAATCTTTCCGTCTCTTCTACTGTGGCTCTCTTTTTTATAACAAAACTTAATTCCCTAAAGTTTCGCTTGTATTTAACCGCTAGTGTTTTAATTATTAATTCTTTATTAGCCCTTAGAAATGTGTTTGCTTCGTCGCTACCTTTAGTTTTTAGTTTTTCGTTTATAATGTTTTCAAAATCTTTTGAAAATTGTTCTTCAAGGTCTTTTCTTGTCTGTTTCTTGTCTTTACCTATACCCTCTTTCTTTACTAACTTTGCAACTTTATTGACTATCTCTTTCCTAACGTCTTCATTTATATCTAAACTTTTTCTTAAATCACTAGTTACAACCTCTGTTACCAAACCGTCACCACCCAATGAGTTCTCTATATTATCATCGATGTTACTAGATGGTTCCCAACCTCCCTCTCGCTTCTCGTCAAGAGAGGTCGTTTCTAATTGTGAGGACAATTTCTGTAAAATACCTTGGAATCTATGTGTTAAGTTAGTTCTTAAATAATAACCAAAATCAATATTCGTAGTACCTCCCTTACCATCGTCTACTTGTGTTGTTGGGTCAAAGGTATTTATTAGATCTAGCACAGCTTTCATTGTTTCTTGTCTAAAATCATCTCTAGTAACTCCATTGATATTTATATGTCGACTAATGAAAGTCTCTATAATACCTGCGTTTTGTTCTATAAGATCTCCTTCAGCCGCTCTATGTAGTTCGTTTTTTGGATAGGTTTTTATTAATTTTGTAATCTCTTCTAATTTACCATCAACGTCACCATTGTCTTCGAGCATTTGTTTTTGTAATTTTAATGCCTCTATCTCCTGGTTTCTTTTCTGCTTGTAAGGTTCTAATACGCTAAAAGTAATTTCGTTCTGTTTAGATATCTCTAAGTTTTTATCTATTGTAGCTATCTGCTCTGTTAAAACCTTTGTTTTTTCTCTTCTCTCATTTTCTAGTTCTCTTCTTTTAGGACCCGCATCAACTCCCTTTAATTTTTCTTTGTACTCTAGCGCTATCGCTACTTTCTGAGCTAATAAACTTGCTTTTTCGTTACCATATCCTACTTTAGATTCTTTGCTTCCATAATTACCTTCTTCCTCATCATCCTCTAAAACAATGTAGCTTATTTTATTAGCGTTATAAGCATCAGAGAAATCAGAAATATATTGCATTACGCTTTCCTTGCTTTTAAAATCGTGCAAATGGAACACATTATTACCCGTTAATCTATTTGATACACCATTAATCATTTGTTTTACAGATAAACCAAAACCGCTTTCTATGTTAAAGTCTCTAGGGTTGATATGTCCAAGAGTAACAAAATCACCTATCATGTTCATTACTTCTTCGAGATAATAATCGTTCCCTTTATAAGCTTTCTTTCTCAATTTATATGAATCTAGTATTTCAGGGTTAGCGTTTGGAGAACCAGGACCAAACTTCTCCTCCATTAATTTATCTAATTCTTGAACAGCTAACTTAGCTTGATTTTTACCAGACTCAGTATTTAATACATCGGTAACTTTCCTCTCAACAATTATTTCCTTTCCAGTTACTGGGTGTTTCTCAGTCACCTTTATTGTCTGTTGTTGGTGGTTGACATGAAACAACTCGTGGATCACAGATATAGCCGCTATCTCAGCGTCTAAGAGAGTCACAGAAGTTTGACCAGTGTTATATATAGCGTTAAAGATATTGTCGTTAAAAAGTATAACATCAGCTTTTCCATCTTGTTTTGCAAAACCTCCAGGTGTTAAAGCGTTTATGAAAAGTTGTTTTATCTTAGCGTTAGCCTGGTCTTTACTTAGCCCTCTTTTTTTCGTGTAGAATTCGAATAGATTTTGATTTGTAGGAATGTAACCTATAATATCCACTACTTCCCCTTCTTCATTTCTAACTATGTTTTCTCCCTTTTCAAGATCGAATTCGTTACCATCTGGATCTTTAGTAAAATCCTTCATGTTGACGTCAATAACCTCTCCACCAGCTTTAGTGACATGAGCTGTCACTTTAGCTTTAGAAACGTCATACAACCCATGCAGATATTCTCCTTCTACTCTCCTGCCACCCTCTCCGTTTCTATCCTTCAACTCTTTTTCTGACAAAGGAGACTCTGGGATTGATCTCTCTTGAGCGACTTCTATTTGACCTTTTATTTTCAAACTAAGCGCTTCAATTTGAGTTACAAGATCTTGTTTTTCCTTTTTCGTTTTATTATCAATTTCTCCACTTAATCCTAATTCATATAGATCCTGAAAAAGCTTACTCCTTTTCTTAACGTCTTGATTGACAGATTTTAACTCTGCTTTCGTTAAGTGTTGGAGTCTTAAAATAGGAGCCGCGTTGGCTACTTCTAATTTTTTAAACTCTTCTTTTAGTTCTTGTTTTTTAGCTAACAAATCCTTTTGGCTAAGCTTTGAGTTAGGTCCAGTTATTTCGTTATTAGCCTTGATTTCGTTTTGTAGATTTTGTATATTAGTTAAAATCTTATTCGTAGCGATTCTGTCTTTAGTTAAAGCGTACTGTTGCGTTATTAGGTTCTTCGCTGACCCGAGGTTTGATGGCGCTTGAGTAACCAAAATAACCATCAACATTTTTATCTGAGATTCCCAATCCACAGACTTCGACCCGTCCGCGTTTGTAACAACGATACCATCGAGAAGAGCGCCGTTACCTGTAGCTATCATCGTATTAGCGTTTTCAAGTATTGTTTCAATGTTTTCTTGGCCAAACTCCATCATACCTCTAGTACCACCCTCGAGCACTATCTTCGCTGTCTTAGTAAGAAAACTGTCACCTACTTTTCTAGTAAACAATGTTCCAACACCAGAAAAAGGTATTGTTCCTTTTACCAAGGGTATACTAATAAACCTCTCAAGAAGAAAAGCCTGTCCACCAGCCCAAAGAGAAGAGAATTGCTGCGTGAACTGACTAATGTTAACCTGTTCTTCCAGATCGTTTATCATTAATCTCTTAGATTTCACCTGCGCGGGACTTAGTTTGTTTCTACCATACGTAGCCTTAAACTTTTCGTCCGTCATCTCCTCGTTATCCAACAACATTTGTGTTATTTGAGTAATTTGAATATTACCTTGAACTTTTACTGATTGTATTGTTTCGTACTGCCCACCGTAAGCCGTAGCCGCGCTCATACTTGCGGATAATAAAACTCCACCAGGTATAAAAGCCACCGCGGTGTTTAGTAACGTTCCAGAGCTATCTATTAGATTACCTAAAGCAAACAACCCTGTGTCTCCCCAAGCCATTTTATAAGCACCTGGGTAGTATTTTTGAAAATACTCTTGTTGATCTGCTAACACGCCGTCTCTAGAAAGTTGCCCAAGAGTTAGAGCGTTCCCGATTTTCTGTGCGTGCATTATTAATTGTTGTCCTAACCTATCCGATAAATCATAATTCTTTAAATACTGGTTGATTAAAGTATTGTCGAAATTCATACCAACATACTCATTTATAGCAGCAAGTTCCCTTTCAATATTGAACATTCTACCCTCTAACGTTTTCCACTCCATCTCCGCGTTAGGCGTTCCAGGTTTTTTCTTCCAACTACCTCTCGTTCCTAATATAGGATGTACTTCTTTAGACTTTCCATCTTCATGCCACTTATATCCGTCAAGTTCTTTTTCTAAAATACTGAGTTTCTTCCATACACCTTGATAATAAGTTAATTGAGTTAAACTTAACGGCTCCCCATCTATCTCCCATTTACCATCTACCAACTCTAATGCGTTGATCTCCGCGCCTAACATACTGAACTCCGCATACTTATCTCCATATCTTTCGCCCCAAGTATTAAAATCCTTATCTAATCTTAATCTTTTGTTCGACAAAACATTATACCTCACGTTTACGTTATCTGCTTTCTCTTGAATGGTTTTCTCAATACTATTATCCTCAAATGGATTGAATAATGATCCGTCTTCTAAAACTCTATAACCAAGAATTCTATGCTCTCCATTTATAAACCACCTGCCTTCTTCCGCTCCTTTTCCCTTCAGGTAAACTGGACCCTCGTCTAAAAAACCATAATCAAAAAGAGGAAGTCCACCCTCCCCTTTTATTTCGTATTTAGACACTTCATAAATGATAGGGTTTCCATTCTGATCAAAAGCAGGTATATCCTCTTTAAAATTCATATCAGTAAAAACTTTAAAATCGATCTCGTCTTGCAGCCCTCTCTCGTATTTTTCCAGTAATATTTCTAATCCATCTCCTTCTCCATAGGGTAAGTTATGTAAGATTATTTCTTTAACAGATTCTTCAAGACGTAGGTTTTTCCAACCAAACTCTTGTAAAATATCGTTCTGAACCATACTTATACCGTTTAATCTGTGTGACTCAAAGTCGTCTCCTAGTTCTTTCATTAACGCCTCTGGAACAAGACCAGTTGCTAAATACTCTTTATAATACTTTAAGTGTTCCTTTCCAAAAGTCTCCTCTATCCACATGTTGATAGCTTGTTGTTCGTTTATTTCGGGTTCATCAACGTTAAGGACAAGATGAAAGTCATCCCCTGTGATATTTGCTAACTGACTCCCCACGCCCTGTTGGTGTACTTCGTAGTTTTCTTTCATGAACTTATTGAACGACTTTGTTTCTAACCCAAAAAAACTTTTTACTATTTCCGTGTGAACACGTTCGTTCTCCTCCCAGTTAGCCATGACGTTGTTAACTCTAATCTGCTGTTCCTTAAACATATTTCTATATAGGATCATTTGATCGGGGCTAGTACCGAACTCTTCTAGCAGTTTAACAAAATACGGATCATTTACTGTTTCATTGTAATGGGCATCCATTACTTTAATATATTTTTCTATCGCTGCTGTTTTTCCCTCAACAGGCAAGTCATTGAATACCGAGGGTTCAAACAATAATTTAAAAGCCATAAAATCCTCATCTGCCAAACCCTCAACGTTAATGTCAATCCCCCAAATTCTATAAAGTTCCGCTTGACTGTTTAAACCAAGTTTCTGAGTTATATTATTTACTGGATTCAAAACAAAATCAAAAAGAAGTTTTAAGTCGCCCTCGCCTTCATCATACCCCCCGCTTTCTATTAAGGACTTAACAAATTTATCTACTTTTTTATTATGATAAAAACCATAACCAAACTCATTATCACCTACTATACCCATCCAATCTGGCGCGTAGTATTGGTTTTTAGAAGTAGGATTAACCATGTTTATATCGCTGATATGCCCATATTTCTCTTCCGCTTCTAGATTGTTTATTTCCCCTGTTATTTGGTAGCTCTGTAAGTGACCATAAAGTTTCTTTGCTTCGTTATATCTAGCATTAGCGTACTTTCTACAATTGTCAGTAACACCAGCTGATGTTGATCTTCGCTCCTTAATGTTAGATCCCGTGGTAGTTACAACAGTACAGTCGTACTGGTAGTAAGCTTCTAACGTAGAAATACCACTGTTCGAAGCGAAAGTCTCAATTTCTTTAGCGTGATGCTGAAGCATGTTTTCAGTCATTTGAATACTAGTACCTATATCATCATACCTATTAGTTCCTAAAAGTAGAGCCTCGAAAAACTCTTCTTCTGACCCTATGCTCATTAAATCGTTAATATATGTTGATATATCTATACTGGTATCAACATTACCTCGTATATTTTTATTACCACCTTTAAATGCTTTTGGATTTATAATCTCTCTAAATATCTCCGCGATGTATTGATTGTTGATGTCGTTGTTCTCAGGGTCGTTTGGATTTAATAACCAATGTTCATTATTTTCTATCGTGCTTAAAGTGTTATAAAAATTTTCGTGTAAGTGCGAGCTGTCTGAGGGGAATCTATTTTCGTAATCTTGTACTATCTCATCAAGAGTTGGATTATAGAGCATTTCTGTAACCTCAGCTTCTTCTACTATATTTTCATTTACACCTGTAAGATCCTCTGGTAGCTCACCTGTCGTTATAACACCTATCAATTGACAAACACCATCTACCACCTCGTGCGTAGGTGGATCCAATAGAGCGCCAGGGCAATTAACGTCTCCTATCTCAGTATCAACCTTAGTGGTAATATCTACGGGATCCGTTTTAATATCAGTATTCTCGGTTGTGATTTCCTTTTCTAACTCTTCGTTAGTTTGAACTTCTTCCTGTAAAAGAGGACTTATTCTATTCATTATATTATATTTTATTTCTTAGAATCCTTTTCAATAATTGTTGAGACCTCGTCATCCCGCCATCGAAAGCCATTGGAGTTCCCTGTGGTGGTGGACCTTGAGCCATAGCTTCTTCTGGAGCAGGTTGTTGAGGTTGTTCTCCGCTCTCAGCGTAAACACCTTTTTTGTTTTTCTTTTCCTCTTCAACTCCAGCTAACGTTTCGTCCATTATACCTTGTGCTGCATCGCCTTTTTGCTCTGGTTGTTGAGGTACGTTTTTGTTGTAAGCCTCTGTTAGTTTGTTTCCTAACCAACCGTGTATTTCGTCAGTTAGATAGTCAATGTCAAACTCAGGACTCTCAGGCATGAAAACATCAAAACTAGCATTCGAATTTCCCTTTGCGAAATCTTGTATCCAAGCTTGGCCATATAAAGGGTCAAAAGCCCAAGACAAAACACTATCTTTATTCTTAAGAAGAAGATCAGAGTGTCCGTTTACAATGTCTTCGTTTAGTGGTTTTCCTGCCTCAGCGTCTTTCTGTAATTGACCAGACGCTTCTAAAAACATAGCATAACCAGCATCATCTTTAGCAAAAACCCCATCGTCTAAATCTTCTACGTATTTTATCTTTTCTAATCCATAAGATTTTATTCCTAATTTTCCATCCTCTCCAATTGCTACCACTGTGTTCTGATCACCCATAAACGTTATATCACCTATAAATCTCTCGTCTTTTTTAGATCCCTTAGAAACCACAGACCCACCAGCGTTACCTTCTGCTTGGTCTCCAGAATTCCTAGCTATCCAATCTAAAAACTTACCCGAATAAGTAGTTACATCTTGAATTAATTGATTCACAGACGAAGATATTTTTTGTTGTGTTTCTTTATCCTTGTTGTTAGTAGCCTCTACCATACTCTGTTTTTGTCCTTGTAACCACTCTGTAATTACACCAACCCATTGTTGGTTTTGGAAAGCGTTTATTGGTTTGTCTGTTTCCGGGCTATAATTAGCGTGTTGTATAAACTTATCGATTCTCTCTGGCATATCTGAGCCGTAAGATTTTATCTTATCCCATATAGTACCTCCTTGTTGAGGTGGAGTAGATGGGTCTTGCGGGTTGGGTTGTTCCTGGTGAAAAGGACTACCGTAATTCATTGGTGATCCAGTTGGCATCCAGTTGTCTCTAACTTTTAAATGAGACCTATCTCTTCTCGCGAACGGTGACTTGAATCCAAATGGATTTGATGGTGTGTTTCTATGGGGCTTAGCATCATCTGGAGCTCCGTCAGCAACCCACTTCCATGATCCATCTTCGTTATGAGCGTGTCTTAATCCTTCTTTGTATCCCTTTAAATTAGAATCTTCAGCTGGATGTTTCATTGGGCTACTATATTTAGCAGCGGGATTACTATCCCCACTAAAAGGGAAGTAGTTAGATCTACTTAGATTTTTCTTATTGTATTCTTTAGCTTTAGCTAAGAGGTCTTCATAATCCTGACTTCCTTGCCAAACTTTTTTACCATCAATTAGAAAATAAGGTTTCATATCTCCCAATACCTCCATTTCACCATCGTGTTTCCCACTTAATATTTTTTTGTTCTTTTTATAGGCTTCTGTTTTTACCTTTCCTACTTCTTTCCACTCATCAGCTTGCTTAGTGGTTACTTTGACATGTTCCTTTATAACGATTTTTTTACCGTTCTTAGCCTCCACAACCTTATATTGTATATAACTATTTCCAGCTTCTTTGTTTTTGAGTTGTTCCTGGTTGAATTTTAAAGTATTTTTATCAAGTTCCCCGCTTTTACTTAATCTTTTTTGGAAAAATTTATTATGCCTTTGATTAACCTTAGTCTGTTTAAGAAGTCCACTAGCTTCATCTTCAGACCACTCTGTACTAGATTGTAGAGGTAGAGTAGTGTTTTTAAGCTTCTTGGTAAGAGTTCCGGATTCTTTAACACCTCCGTCGGTTTTTGTAATCGTACCTCCACTCCAAGTCCCGTATTCAGTTCTATTTTCACCTTGTGAAAAGGAGTTTAACCCCTCCATAGTCGTTCCGGTTTCTATGCTCTTATCGTTAAATAAATCATATTGGTTGTAATTACCTCCTCCCCCTCCTAAGTCAGCGAAGTTTACTGTTTTTGGCTCACCTGTTCCACCTGTTCCACCCGGTCCATCTGGTGTTTCAACTTTTTTTGGTTCAACTGGTGGTACGTCTGGTGGTTTAACAACTGGTGGTTTAACTGGTCCATCTGGTCCATCAACTGACTTTTTATCAGGACAGCAATCTACACCCCCTTTATTACAACACTGGCACTCGTCGTTCCACTCACCATTTGGATCATCTACACAATCTTTATATTCTTTTTTTCTAAGCTGAGTTTTCTTTTTTCCAGGTTGATTCTTGTCAAGCCAATCTTCCGCTTGTTTACAATCGCATTCTCCTGTTTCTGGATTATATTTTTTGTCTTGTAGGGATGCTGGAAAAGGAGTTGTCGAGCCGGTTCCTTCTGGCACTAAATGCTCACAGCCTTTTTTACCTCTTTCTTCCTCCTCACATTCTTTTCCTTTCTCGTCATCTTTTTTCTCAGATTTTTTTCCTTTGTTACATTCAGCGTAACACGGATCTTCTTCGTTTGTTGGAGGATTATCACAGTTACAATCAGACTCTTCCTCTTTATAATTTTTATGGTAATCTATTTTTTCACATACACCATTTACAACCTTATGAGTTGGTGGGTCTTCCTTAGCACCAGGACATTCTACGGTATCTTCTCCTTTTTTCTCTTTTCCTTTTTTGTCACATCTACCTGTTTCCTCGTTCCAAACACCGCCTTTTCTAGCGCATCTTTTCTTTTTTCCACCAGGGTCACTTTCGTTACTATTCATCTTCTTTTGTAGATCAGCTTTACCAAAATCTATTCCACTCCAATCAACAGTGTAACCAGTGCCTTCGTAACCACTTCCTAAACCACCGCCGCCCATAGCCGCTTGATATGATTGTTTGTACCAGTTAGTACCTGTAGGTGTTTTTGTGTCAACTTGAGTTAATGGAGAATTGTATCCACTAACCTGGTTTATTGGAGTTGTTTTAGGGTTATGACTCCAACCTAACTCCTTATATCGTAAATGATCCTCCCTCGTATTAACCTCTGCGCTCTTCCCGTCAGGAGAGTACATCATATGTTTTTTAAATTCTTTTGCCATAGTTTATTTTATTAAGCGTTTGGGTTAAAAAAGTTACCACCATCATCTATATTACCCTTTCCCCACGCTGCAACTCCTCCAGCAATGTCACTAACTCCCGACCAGGCTTGTGTTGCAGCTGCGCTTCTAGATGCGTCCGCAGCGGCTTTTCTACCCATAGACATAGATAATAAATCCTCTTGTTTTTTCATTTCCCTTCCTTGTCTTCCAACTTCTCCTTGCGCAACAGCATTTTGTCTCGCTGCTTCACCTTGAGCCGCGGCTTTTTGATTAGCCTGTTCTTGTTGTCCGATTGTTGTTGATGCTTTTTGAGCTGCTATTTGACCTTGATTAACCATTGCCTGAGCAAGACCAGCGGCTCCAGATCCACCCGCAGCTTGTCTCATTCCTTCCATTGTATTAGCTTGGCTTATAGCATTTTGTTGAGCTGTAAACTCCGCTTGTTGTTGATTTACTGTTAAATCTTCATATACGTTTTCTAGGTTTTCATATGGATTAGTAACCTGTACGTTTTCATGAGCAGCTCTACGTTTCGCTAGTTCAGCGTTAGCATCTTGTTGCTCTTTTTTTCTAGCCTTACGTTGCTGACCAGCTTGTATTAATTTTGCGGCACCACCTACCACGGCGACACCTAACGCTACAAAACTCATAATATATTATTTTTTATTGTTAAATTCTTCATAATCTTTTGCTATAATTAACTCTTCTAATTCTTCCAAATCCCGTGTATTTGTAGGATTAGCATGTATGTTTACCCATATTGAATCTTCATGCGCGTAAATCATTCTTTTTGATCCAGACGGCGCTTCTACATAACACGGTGCTATATGGTCTACGGTATCATTTTCGTCAGCCACAGATATCATACCGGTTAATAAGAACCAAACGTGGTTATGTTTATGTATCTTCCCAATAACAAATGAATCCTTCTTCATTGACATTTGTCTTATATATATCCCATCTGTGAAAGTGTGTTTTAAAGGGAAGATTTCAGAGTCTCCCTCAACTACGTTTTCTCCATCCACAAGTTTCGCAAGAGAATCTTGTAGATCCATTATTCCACCTCTTTTTTGTAGTTTTTGCTCTTGTTTTGTTAACTCTTGTTTATCTGTCATTTAATTGAATTTATATCAATATAATCACAGTTTTTAACGTTTATTTACTACTTTCAAAAAAGTCAGACTCAAGCGAGTACAACTCAGCCTCTGATGTGGAATCATTAGTAAGTTGAAACTTACCGTAGTAACCCAACAAACTACTCATGTTAGCCGCGTTATCTTTGCTGAACATTATTAAATCGTTTGACCAGCTATTTTCATCGTACGGCGTTGGTGGAATCGTGCTTGAGTCGATATCACATTTAATACTCGATAGACCAACTGATCGTACGCGACCGATTTTTACAATATCTGAATTTTGTGTGTCAAACCCTCCTTGCGAACTGACTGGAACGTAATAGGCGATATCATTTATTTGTACAGATGATTGTACTGTACCTGAAAACATAAGTGTTATTATTGGCATAATTATTCGATAAAAGTTATTGTACATGTTTTTACTGCGCTGTCTGTGGTTCCGTCGTTACATTTGTAAGTAAAAGTTTCTGTATCACCAACTACAGCTCCACCACTATATAAATATAATATTTGATCTACTTCACTCGAGCTACCCAAGTTTCCATAAAAGTGGTTATCGTTATAGGAGGGATGGTTACTACCCATAGTTCCAAACGTTACTCCACTAGCGTCTACAACATAAAAGTCCTTATGTCCAGTCATCAGCGGTAATGTAATGTCAAAGTTTCCATCATTATCTGCAAAACCTCTTGAAATTCCACCATAATCTCCTACTCGATGTACTTGAAGGCTAGCGCCTCCTGATGTGGCTAAGTCTTCTAAGGATAGACTAAAACTAGAATCGTAGCAATTTGGAGTAGTTGTTATGATGCTTGTGTAGTCTAAGTTTAAAGTAGTGTTAGTGGTTGGCATTTTAATAATACGACCACTTATAGTGGACGTTATAGATGTGGTTCCACTACCGGTGAAGGCTGCTTGTAAACTTACTTCCGCAGAGTATCTCTCTGGTGTATATTCAAAATCTCCATCAACGTTACTCTCGGTTGTTCCGCTAGCTGGAGTGTGATTGTCATTATAGTATATCTTAGCTCCAGACTTAGTCACGGTGTCCACCAGACTTTTGGCCGCCGCGTTAATAACCTTATCTCCTTCCGCCGTCATAGTGTTTGGAGATGGAAGACTACTTATACTTAGTCCTGTACCTGAAGAAGTAAGCGTTATTGTAGTGTCTACATATGAGGATAAAGATATCTCTCCACTAACACCAGGCGCTAGAGTTGGCTGTGTGTTTATGTTACCATCGTTGATACCACCAGTTGGAGACAAGGTGAAATCATAAGTTTTTGTTGTTTTTGCTGTAGCTGGAAAAACAATGTTTCTTGTAAAAATTCCAGTAGAATCTATTTCTTGGCTATTTAAAAAAGTATTAGCAACAGTAAAAGTATCGGTATCAAAATCGTAAGACCTTCCGTCGTCATCCAACAACCAGGTATTAAATTTAACACCACTATTACCTCCAACTACCAGTTTCCTAACTTCTCCGTTTTGAGAAACATTAGAGGTATTTAAGTTTACTTGTGTTATTTTTGGAGACGCTCCCATGTTCCAATTCCACGGTCCAGAAGTATTGTTAAAATCTATTTCATGTGCAGACGTCGATTGCGAACTAGATGAAGAACTGCTAGCGGGACAATTACAATAACAAGTGTTAGAATATGGCCACAGCGCCCAACCAAGAGAATTAGAGGTAGAGTCATAAGCGCCCCACAGCGCGTTGTTTTGAGAAACGACTGTCGCATAATCACTAGCATAAGTATAAGTTAAAACATTACCAGTGTCTTGAGCGTGGAAGTGATCTATAAAGTCACTCCAACTTGCGCTCGTGCCCAAACCGCTTCCTTGATTAGCTGCCATGTTTGAATTAGCACGCACCTCTACGTTCATTAAAACCATGTATTTACCTCCGTTTGGCTCATCACAATCCCCGGCATACCTGGAGTCTTCGTAATAATATTGTCCACCGACATTAAACGGGACTGTAGTTGCTCCGTTCGATGGATCTGCATACCACTCTAGAAAATCTTGTGGAGTACCATATGCGCCGCTATCTACTCTTCCACCAACTTGATTCCCAGGATAAGGGGCGTAAGGTTCGCTACAAGGATTTGAACAGGGAGTAACCTGACCACACAGCGTAGCTAGGTTATCAATAACCACTTGGGAGTAGTCTCCACCTTCTGCGTCGTCCCAAATACCACCTGTAGCATCACAAATATCTTGCCAAGGATAACCGTAGTTAGTTGGTATTGTAACCCCAGGTCCAACAACCATAAGTTTTATACCAGCAGCCACTAGACTAGTGGTTAAGGTTGCCATCGCAGCAGCGTCGTCCGAGCCAAAACAATCATCAGTTCCACCCGGTAGGGCATCTGTAAATAATATAATATATTTAGCAACGTTACTTCTCCAACTACCACCAAAAGCTTGATTTGCAATTTTATCTATAGCTATGTCCGTTGGTTCTGGGCCATTCACGCCGAGTCCCATAGGAAAAACAAAAGCCGTGTTTAATAAGTTAAGTTTCGCTTGGAACGTGGTTTGATTATTAATACTAAACTGTTCTACGTTTGTTATATATTGTTGAACCTCATCACGCTCGGGATCCGGAACACAATCTCCACCACTCTCCGACCCCCATCCTCCTGACCCAGGGGTAGTTGAAGGACTCACGTATTTTTGCGCGGCTGGTAAATTTACATAATCCGACAGGGTGCTGTAACTAGGAGACATAAATGATGATGATTCATCAGCCAGCGTTAAGCTTAGTTGATAATCCGCAACAACCCCACTGCTATTTGTCATTAAGTTTTGGATTTGAGTAATTATCGCAGACGACCCTGCCTTCACATCTTCAACTTGATCATACATACTTCCCGTATAATCAAATATAAAAGCCACGTCCATTCCATCCTCACAACCAGTCCCTTGTGAATCACAACTAACGTCTGTGTCTCCATTAAAACTCACTGTAAATTGTTTAACTAAACAGTCGTTTGGAGCTGTTCCTAGTCCGTTTGGAGAAACTAGATTTAACGTTGATGAAAAGTTTAAAACATCTCCAATAGCTAAGCTAACTATTTTTTCAGTTATAGTGATAGTTCCCGCTGTGTGATCTACAGAAACAACTCTTACATCAGACAGACTCCAGGGGTAACAACCACCAACCGTTGTTGCTATAACACCCATATTGTCTCCGCAACTAAGTAAATCCACACCAGTCACTTGCATTCCAGGTAACACATCGGTAGTGTCACAAGTTAAAATGTTGCTATTAGACACACTAGCTGTTAGGGTTTTATCTACGTTATAATCTGTTGGTGTCTCTTGCACGGTATAATAACCAGATGCCAAAGCAGCTGTGTTTAAACTGTAAGTGGGGGTCACACTATAGCAAGTTTGAGGCGTTGTCCAAAACGTTTTTGTAAAAAGAGTTGTTGGTGTGTTAGGCGTAACACTACCACTATGTTGAGTTGTGTAAGCGTTATCCGTAACATTTATTAACGAGTTGTACCAATTTGTATTAGTTCCATTCGTAGCTGTTATACCAGTCCCCTCTACCGTTGTAACGAACTGGCTCAAGCATTGTTGGTTCGTGTTATCTGGTCCCCCTCCCCCTCCTGGCTCTGTTGGATCACCTTGGTTAGGCCAAGAAGTATCTGTGCAAAATCCGTCTTCTTGCACGTTATCTGTTATACAGACGTTTATATCTGGATCAACCGATACGATCTCTCTAGCCTCTCCATCTATATCAACAATAACATCCTTGTTAGATGAAGGCATAGTGAATTGGTTGAAAATAACAGTAGCGTGAACCAAGTTGCCATATTGACCAGCGGTTGTTGTATTCGTAAACACCACGTTACCAACCTCAACAGGTAATGGATCCCCAATAAAAAAGTCAGAAGCAGAAACAGTATAACCAATATCTGGTGATATTATCAAAATAACAGATGACGCGATTGTTCCAGCGTTAACCGAATCGCCGCTTGACTCTGTAGATGTAGATGTAGATACTGTGTAGTTTGCGTGTGCCATTTATTTAATTTTTAATGATCTAGTGGATTATCTTTAACTGTCAACGTGTAGTCTGTAACCGTACCAGTGCCATCGTCACCACAAATACATGCCGGGATTCCGACTGCTACAGTAGCATAATACCCATATATATTATAGATTTCTGTTGTTAAATCCTCATGACTAGGGTTGGTTTGTCCTGTTATGGGTGTTATAAACGATATTAAGTCCGCGTAATTAAAGAAAGTATGCGTGCCGGCTGAATGCCCATTGCTATTAACGGGTATAGTTACTGTAACATCGAGCACGTATTTCCAAGTGTTATCTGGATTATCGGTTAAGCAAGAGTCAGGGGGAATAGCGCTATAATTTACATATTCGAACGTGTAGTCTTCGAAAATATAAGCTCTATGAGTAGCATCTTGGTTGAACCATTCCATTATGTGGTTTACAGTCGGCGCATTTGTACCAACTCCAAATACCAAGTTATCTCCGCTTGAATCCGTCATAATAACCTTGTCATCACAAGCAACTCCAGCCACAGTACCACTACCACAGTCTGGGCAAATAACATTTCCAGCGTATCCTATCCCTTGTACGGAAAATTCTTTCTCGTCAACGTTTGTATCTGTAGCGCTGTTAAAGTAAGTCGATAGTCCCTGCATACGTGTAAACCATTTTCCTTCTTTTGGTTTAAACTCTAGAATCTTTCCTGTTTGTAAGTCGGTTTCTGCGTAGCTTATAAACCAACCGTTTTTACCGAAGTTATTGTAGTATTCTTGATCGAATTGATTATTACCATCAGCATTCGATCCAGTTAACTTATTTTGTGTTATTCTAGCTTGACTACCAGAATATTTTAGTGTTTGAAAACTCTTCACCACGTTGGGAGATTCATTTAGTAACACGTCTATTGTAGATGTATATTGAGTTCCATAGAAGTTATTTCTAGTAGAATTGCTCTCGTGTTCATAGATATCTCCTCCATTAAACGTATAAAACTTTCCGTTAATACTTAATCCACCCTCTTGGATCCAAGACTTGAAACTAACCCAGCCATTAGTTTTTTCAGCAAAACTTAAAGTGTAATCAGTTGTTACTTTACTTGATGGAGTTTCTGAATCTACACTTTTTAAAGACCACCAGAAGTGAAAGTCTACACCGTGTATATGTGTACCTGATTCATGAACAATTGTTATAACGTAGTTTCCATTTTCATCTATGGTAATAGATGTTATAGCGTAAGTTACAACTTCTCCAGAGTTATATCCTCCCGGACTATAACTGGTATAATGCAAAAGAACGTTGCCAGCTCCATGTGTATTTAGAGCGTTTATTATATTTGCAAACTCAGAAGCTCGACTCGATGAAGTGAAATCTGCCGCTCCCATAACTATCGTTGTAACAGTATCAACAGCTGCGTTAACAAGACCACCATTAACATCATAACTAGTCCATTTTCCATTTCCTGGCGATGTATTAAAAGCCCAATCTCCTAAAGCGTTTGTAGTAGCAAAATCAAAAGGATCTACTGAAGCCGTAGTTTCACCTCGTGTAGTTCCCGACGAATTTAAAGTAATGTTATATAATGACTTCTTATCATCGTAACTACCAATTATTGTTTTAGCGTGTTTTAAATTATCGTTAAACCAATCCTTCATCCCATGTTCAGATACTGGTGTTAGTCCATCTCTAGACAATCTCATCACAACACCTCTACTTTTGTCAGAAAAATAACACTGGTAGGCTTGAGTCGCAAATGACTCTGGGTTTTTAGATATACCATGTTCCCCCGCGAATGGAACTGTTTGTCCTAAGACTCTATTAGTTGCAATAAGTTGTACGTTTCCATCTGCGTTATACACAGCATCTTTATTAGCTAATAACCTAACAACTTTATCTTCACAGAACGCTACTATATCAGAGTCTCTAGAGTGTAGTTTTTGAATACTACCAAATCTAGGGCTTAAATCTTTAGTTATCTTCTCAGCCATTATAAATTGATTGAGATTATTAACTCCACTCGTTGAGTTGTATATACCAGAATATATCAATCCGTTAGTTTTTGTTTCTTCCTCATAGGGTGTGGCTAATGTAATAGAAGCTTTAGGTGATTTGTCTATAGTGACTTGATTGTAATCATCTCTAATTCTATTAGATTCTACCCCATTTCCAAAAGCAAAACAATTGTACCAATCTAAATAGTATGTTTCATCATGAAGATTAGAAAGTAAAGGTATAGTTTGATATGAGCTACCAACGTTGTTAGATGCCGTTATGTTTGTTGCTACAGTTCCAGTTATACGGCCTCCATTTGGTTTTAAAAACGTAATTTTGTCTCCAGCTATTAAATAACCCCCGTTTTGATCGGTTGGCCTACCATTTATAGTTATAGTAGTATCGTTAAAGGCTGTGACTTGTAAATCTGGAATAACAGCACTCGTTACGTTTGTTGTCCATACTCTATCTGTTAGCGATCCACTAACTGTTATCTGAGG
>Ga0098060_1000248_pt1 | contig 26273 bp, 39 predicted proteins | sample 21_taG_FD_77063 | JGI IMG/M metagenome (GOLD analysis project Ga0098060, IMG submission 77063) | Marine viral communities from the Subarctic Pacific Ocean - 21_ETSP_OMZ_AT15319 metaG | ecosystem: Environmental > Aquatic > Marine > Oceanic | place: Pacific Ocean | collected 2015-01-19 | reverse complement strand
TTTAGAGGTCACTATGACTAATATATGTTCTGAAATAACACTTTTCACAGACGAAGAGCATAGTTTTATTTGTTGTTTATCATCAGTAAATTTAACTAAATGGCACGAGTGGAAAAACACAGATCTTATAGAAACTGCAATATATTTCTTAGATGGAGTGTTAGAAGAGTTTTTAGCAAAGACTTCTGGAAGAGAATCACTTGTAAGACCTCATCGTTCTGCAAAAAAAGGTAGAGCAGTAGGGTTAGGCGTGTTAGGATGGCATACTTTTCTTCAAAACGAAAGAATACCATTTGCTTCTATAGCTGCAACCTCATTAACTCATCAAATATTCTCGGAGATTAAAAATAAAGCAGAAATAGCTTCAAGAAGACTAGCAGATGAGTATGGAGAACCGATATGGTGTAGAGGAACAGGTATGAGAAATAGTCATTTATTAGCAATTGCACCTACTGTTTCTAATTCTACCCTAACTGGCGGAGTTTCTGCTGGTATTGAACCTGTTCCTGCTAACGTATATACTTTTAACTCAGCTAAAGGTACATTTATTAGGAAAAACCCTGCTTTAGAGACCTACTTAGAAGAAAAAGGACATAATACTGATGAAGTATGGGATGAGATTATGAAAGACAGAGGAAGTATAGCTAATCTACCAGAGGATATAATGCCTGCCGAAGATAAGCCTATATTTCTTACGTTTGCAGAAATAAATCAATTACAATTAGTAGAACAAGCTGCTGCTAGACAAAAGTATATAGATCAAACTCAGTCACTTAACCTAGCCTTCGATCCTACTGATTCTCCCAAGTTTATTAATGAAGTTCATCAAGCTGCTTGGAGATTAGGTATTAAAACTCTTTACTACTTGAGAACTGATTCGGTTATTAATGGAGATATTGGTTCTCGTACTGAATTAGACTGTTTATCCTGTGATGGATAGTTGTTTATTCGAGATTATATTCGTATATTATATTATATAAAAATAAGTTATGTCAAATTCTATGAAACAAAATATTAATCAAGTCGTATCCTGGATGAAAATTAACGGATATATGAAAGAAGAACCAAAACGTTCTAATAACAGAAGAAATAACAAATCAAGCAGAAAATTTAATAAAAGATGATTAAAGTATTAAAATTTTACGCAGATTGGTGTGGACCTTGTAAGAGTTATGCACCTATATTTGATAAAGTAATGAGCGAGAGTAATGTTGAGTACGAGAATATTAACGTAGATCAAGATACAACCGGTTTAGCTGCTAAATATAAGGTTAGAAGTATACCATTAACGGTGTTCATCAACGAAGATGGTACGTCTACTAAAGAATTAGGTAGTTTAAGTGAAGAAAAATTAAAACAATTAATAAAATAAGTTATGTTAAGAAGACCAGATTCAATTCCATCAGGAGATACTATAATATCAGATCCAATTCTTGAACCATTTTTCATTAGTAAATCATCTACCGGTGGTTATACAGTGTATGAAAGAGTTATTAAAGGAGAAAACAATACCGAGTACATTAAGACTGTATGCTACCCAGGTAATTTTGGTTACGCTTTAAGATCTATTATAGAAGAAAAAACAAACATGTCTAATGGTAGAACATTTAATACTATTAAAGACTATTTGAGTACATATAAAAGTTATGAACAAAAGATAACTACAATATTAAAATAGCGTTAGCCTATACGTTTATAATACCTGGCAAAAATCAAATTTTTAATTATGGCAAAACACGTAGTAGTTTCGTTAAGTGGTGGAATGGATAGCAGCACCCTATTGTTAAGAGCTATCAATGAATACGATACTGTAACAGGTATCTCTTTTGACTACGGTCAAAAACACAGAGTAGAGTTAGAAAGAGCTCAATCATTAATTGCTTATTTAAAAGATAATGGACATGATGTTAATTATCGACAAATTAAACTAGACGGACTAGTAGATTTACTAGATTCAGCATTAGTTCAAGGAGGAGATGATGTACCAGAAGGTCATTATGAGCAAGATAATATGAAAGAAACAGTTGTACCTAATAGAAATAAAATGTTTGCTTCTATTACTCAAGCTGTAGCTTTATCGATTGCTAATAAAACTGAAGAAACTTGTGATATAGCTTTAGGTATACATGCTGGAGATCATGCAGTATATCCTGACTGTAGACAAGAATTTAGAGATGCAGACGATAATGCTTTTAGAATGGGTAATTGGGATGCAGATAGAGTTGGGTATTTTACTCCCTATCTAGATACTGATAAATTTGGTATTTTAAAAGATGGAGAAAAATTATGTGAAATCTTAAATATTAATTTTGATGAAGTCTATTCTAGAACTAATACTAGTTATAAGCCTTTTCCTAATGGGAACAGTGATTATAAGTCTGCTTCATCTGTTGAACGAATTGAAGCTTTTATTGCGTTGGGTAGGAAAGACCCTGTACAATATGAAGACGAAACTGGTCCAGTAGATTATGAAGTTGCTAAAGCTGCAGTAGAGAAAGTCTTAGCAGAACATACTAACTAAAGGTAGGGGGATTAGCTCAGCTGGCTAGAGCGCCTGCCTTGCACGCAGGAGGTCATCGGTTCGACTCCGATATTCTCCACTAATTTAAAACAATTATATGAAATATTTAAAAGAAAGATTTGGTTATTACTTTCAATTCAAAAATACCCTTAACGGAACAGATTACTTTTTTAGATCATTAGGAGTAATAGGTTTCTTTGTACCAATGATTATTTTTGTCGGTATCGGAATCGCACTTATAGCATCAGATCTTAAAATAGCAGGAATTCTTAGCATGGTAATTGGAGGTTTATTCATCGTACCAGCTATTTGGTTTTCACTAGCAACAACATATAAAAGAATTAATGCATTCTTTCCTGGAAAAGCAGGATGGTTATTAGCAGCAACTTTTGTATATAATTTAGTACTAGAAGCTTTTAATCCTAATAATAACAGTATAGATTCTGATACTATTGCTGACATGTCAAATTATGTACCATTTAGTTGGGACACACACGGTATTTATTTTATACTATTTATACCTGCTTTATTCTGGAGTGCTTATTTACTATTTGCTAATTCTCCAATTGCTAAAGATAAACACATAGGATAACGGAATGCCTCTGAAGCTCAATAGGAAGAGCAGCTCATTTGTAAAGAGTAGGTTGTAGGTTCGACTCCTACTGGAGGCTCAAAAATTTTATTATATGATATACTGGTTTACTGGTCAACCTCATTCTGGAAAAACTACATTAGCTAACTTACTTAAAGAAAAGTGGCTACCACATGCTTTTCGTATAGACGGAGATGAAATGAGAGAATTATTTTCTAATAAAGATTATTCAGAGAAAGGAAGAAGAGCAAATATTGATGCTGCACAAAAGATAGCACACTACTTACATAATCAAGGTAAGGATGTAATAATTTCCTTAGTATCTCCATATTTAGACCAAAGAGAAGAGTTTAAAAATAAACTTACCTGGCAAGCTAAAGAAATACATGTTCACTACAACCCTGAACAAGGCAAGAGAGGAAGAGAAAAATATTGGGTTGAAAACTATGAAAAACCAACCGAGAATTTTTTAGATATTAACACCACTATAGATTCCCCAGAAGACTCAACTATCAAAATAGCTAATTATATACATGGATACAATTAAAAAGAAAACTTATTTTGTAGATATTGACGGTACTATTTTTAAATATAGAGAATTTGATACCTATCTCGATACTCCGGCAGTTGTAATTAAATCAACTAAACAATTTCTACAGCAGGCTAGAGACGAAGGTCATATGATTATTCTTACTACTGCTAGACCTGAAAGTATGAGAATACATACTCAATTTGAATTAATTAAAAATAATATTCCATTTGATAACGATAGATTAATTATGGGTATAGAAAGAGGTCCAAGGTACTTAATTAATGATTTATCTCCAAAGGAACCGGGGGATAGAGCAATTTGTTATAATTTAGTAAGAGATGAAGGTATATAGTTTATTTATAGGTAGATGGCAACCTTGGCATAAAGGTCATCGCTGGTTAATTGATCAAAGATTAGCAGAAGGTAAAAATGTTTGGATAGCTATTAGAGATGTTGAACCTAGTGAAAAGCAACCCTGGACTCCCCACGAAGTAATGATGAATATTCAAGAAGAATTAAGTGATTTAATTCAAAAAGGTAGAATATTTATAAGCATAATACCTGATATCGAATCAATCAACTACGGTAGAGGAGTAGGTTATGATGTAATTGAGCACGTACCGCCTACAGAGATTAATGAAGTATCAGCCACAAAAATTAGAGCTCAAATGAAAATAGATGGCAAGTTATAAACAAACATTTATCAAAACCATAGTTTGGAGAACAATAGCTACATTAATTACTTTTTTTGTAGCTTTTATTATAAGCGGTGACTGGAAAGTCGGATTAACTATCGGAGGATTAGATACTATCCTTAAGACTATTAGTTACTTTGGATTCGAAAGATACTGGGAAAACAATTAAGTATGTTACAATTAGGAATATCAGCTTTTTACCACGACGCTGCTGCTTGTATAGTTAAAAACGGTAAAGTACTATACGCTATAGAAGAAGAAAGATTTACAGAAATTAAACACGATGCTTCTTTTCCTGTTAACTCAATAAAATGGGTTCTTGAGAAAGCTAATATTCAAAGTATAAATGATATTGATGAGGTTTGTTGGTATGAAAACCTAAAAACTAAAAAAGAAAGAGTTACTACAACATTTAATAAAAGATTTTTTAGAACATTTCATAATAGAGTAAAGTTTTTGTTTAATTACTACTTCTATAGACCGTCTCTTTTACTTTTTTTATATTTCGGGTACGGTGGAAAAATAAAATACGTAGATCACCACTTATCACATGCAGCATTTAGTTATTTTACTAGTTCATTTAAACACGCAGCAATATTAACTGTAGACGGAGTAGGAGAATGGGAGACTATTACAGTTTCACAAGCGATAAAAGGTAAGATAACAAAAAAGCTTTCAATAAATTTTCCTAATTCCTTAGGGATGCTATATTCAACCATAACAGCTTACTTAGGGTTTAAACCAAATGAAGGAGAGTATAAAGTTATGGGATTAGCACCATTTGGTAACCCTGATAGGTATTTTAATAAACTTAATTCAATATTTAATACCACTTCAAAAGGTTTTGAGATCGATCAAGAGTTTTTTACATGGGAATATTCTGATAGAGTTATGTTTAATTTAAAGTTATGCCAGTTATTAGGTATACCACCTAAGTTTCCAGAGGAACCTCTACTACAGGATCATAAAGATCTTGCTGCTGCACTACAGAAAGTATATGAAATGCAGTTTGGACTACTTTTAAAGAAAGCTCAGAAGTTAACTAAAAGTTCTAACCTCTGTTTGGGTGGAGGATGTGCATATAATGGAGTAGCAAATATAAAAGCTTATGAATACTTTAAATCAGTACATATACCTTTCGCTCCCTCTGATGCAGGTTCTGCTATAGGTGCATGTTTACATAGCTATAAAGGTAAACGTAGAAACAATTCTAACCCGTATCTTGGGGATGCATACAAAGATAAGCACATACTCAACTTATTGAATATTTTTAGTAATGAATTAAAATTTGAAAAATTTCATAACGACTCACTTCTAACTACTATTGCTGAGTTAATAAGTGAAGAAAAAATAGTTGCTTTGTTTAGAGAAAGAATGGAGTTTGGAGCTAGAGCCTTAGGAAACAGGTCTATTATAGCATCTCCTAAATTCGCTGATATGAGAACAAAGTTAAACAAGGTTATTAAGAAAAGAGAAGGTTTTAGACCTTTTGCACCTTCAGTAACTTTGGAGAACTCTAAAAAGTACTTTTCTATCAAAGAACCAGTTCCCTATATGAATATAGTAGCAAAAAATAAGACTAAATTGTTTGAAGCCGCTACCCATATTGACGGAACTTGTAGGGTACAGACAGTAACGAAAGAATCAAATACTAACTACTATAACCTACTTAAAGAAGTTGGTAAAATAACAGGTCATGAAGTACTACTTAATACTTCTTTCAACCTTAAAGATCAAACTATTACTCGAACTCCTTTACAGGCAATCGAAAGATTTTTAAGTTCAGAAATCGACGTTTTAGTTCTAAATAATTTTATAATAACACATAAAAAATGACAGAAAAAGAAAAAAAAGAAAAAGAATTAATGGAAAAACTAGATAAAGAGTTTCAAGAAAAACTTAAGGAACTTAAAAAAAGAGATCCATTCACTTATAAAAACTTTTAATGAAATTAGGATTTTTTGGTGACAGTTACTGTGCAACTATGCCTAAGTACGATATACATGATACACATGGTTTTTCGTGGCCTTATACAGTTGCTAAATTAACAAAAGCTGAGCTAAGCAATGAGTGTATTAGCGGAGATACACTTTGGCATGCTTATCAGTACTTAAAAGAATCTATAGAAAAGTACGATATAATTGTTATCTGTGTAAGTGATCCAATAAGGGTACCGAATCATTATAGAATACCTACAATTACTGTACAATATGACGAGGTTATTGCTGAGAGACGAATGGGTTCAGAATTAGCATCAGAATATAGTAAATATTTAAATCTTCATCACAAATTTGCAGATAAGGAATTTACAAAAGCTGCACAAATAGGAGTACTTTATAAATTAGATAAACTTATTGGTGAATATAAAAAGAAAACTTTAATATTACCGAGTTTTGAAAATTCACTACAGGGTTATTCATTTAAAAATGCTAGTGTGGCTAATATCAACTTAAATGAAGAAGTAAAGAAAAGAGTAACTAGAAAACCTGAACTTTACCATACTAATTACCCTAAAGTAGCAAATCATTTACAACCAAAAGAAAATAATGTTTTAGCTGAGGCCGTAGTCGATTTTATTAAACAGGAAGATACGGAACCTACTTTTAATTTAAGAAAGTACTTTGAATATTTGGATAATTGAAATAATAATCTTATATTAGTAATAATAAAGACAATAGTGTCACAGCACCACTTAAAAAACACGATATATGGCTATAATAAGAAAAGGAGAACAAAATACCATAGATGTTACCGATGAGCTTAAAGACTTAGAAGGTCGTCAAGCCCAGAACGTTACTTATCAAACTCAACTTAATGATATTAAATTACAGTTGAGAGAGATAACAGATACAGAAAAACAAGAACTACCCGATGCTTTCTTACACCAGAGAATAAGTTTTATTAAATCAGCGATCAGATTAGCAGCATGCGGTTTCGGTATGTTTGGTATGTTAGAGCTAGGATTTATTGGTTTATTTGCAGCAGAAATAGTTGGAATAGCAGAAGAGTTAGTATAATGGTATATCATAGTAAAATCGCTAAGAAAGAAAAGAAAAAACCTAAGTTTACATCTACTAAAGTTTTTGACGGCTACTCTACTGTATTTAGACAATGGAAGGCTAAGGATACTCACTGTAGTTTTTTACATGGTTACGGTATATCATTTAAACTATGGTTTCAAGGTGATTTAGATTATAGAAACTGGGTATGGGACTTTGGTGGTATGAAAAGAGCTAAAGGTAAAATAGGAGGAAGAACTCCTAAAGATTGGTTTGATTATATGTTTGATCATACTATGATAGTAGCTAATGATGATCCTTTTAAAGATTCGTTTCTTAAGATGGGAGAGGTTGGAGTAGCACAAGTAAGGGTAGTAGACTTTGTAGGAGCAGAACGATTTGCAGAGTTTATATATAACAAAGTAAATCCTTTTGTAGAAAGTGAAACAGAAGGTAGAGTTAAAATTATAAAAGTAGAATTTAGTGAACATAGTAAAAATTTAGCAATATATGAGCCTGGGACGAATTGAAGATTACAGTAAGAATTTACCAATAGTAGAGATCTATACTGCAGTCCAGTCAGAAGGATCTAGAGCTGGGTACCCTACTGTTGTAATTAGAACAACAGGATGTACACATAGATGTTATTTTGGTGAAGGAGGATGGTGTGATAGCTGGTATACAAGTATTCACCCAGAAAAGGGTAAATGGTCATTTAACGATATAATTAAAATGTATGATGATAACCCACAGATATCTGAAATGATGTTAACCGGTGGTTCACCAACTATGCATCCTAAATTAGTTAACGAATTAACTCACTTTGCGAAAGAAAGAGGTATATTTATTACTATCGAGACAGAAGGTTCTCATTACTTAGAAACCGATTATCCAATAAATCTTCTAAGTATTAGCCCTAAGTTTAGTAATTCAGTTCCTAAAGAAGGAGCTATATTACCTAACGGACAACTACTAGAGGGTAAGAGAACTGATATGATGGTTAGGCAACATAATAAGTTTAGGTTAAACTATGAGGCTATTAAAAAAAGTATTAATTATCATTCAGATTACCACATTAAACCTGTATGGGACGGTAAAGACGAAAATTCACTTAAGGAAATAATGGAATGCATATCTTTACTTGATGCTCCTAAAGATAAAGTCTGGTTTATGCCTGCAGGAGATTCAAGAGAGGCACTATATAAATCCTACCCTATATTATTTGATTGGGTAAGAGACCATGGTTTTAGGATGACCTGGAGACCACATATAATAGCATTTGAAGATCAAAGAGAAGTTTAAAATATTATAATATGACAGTAGAATTATACACAATGTTAAAAACATCAGCAGAAGCTGATAAAGCAAAAGCACTATTATCGTTAGAGCTATTAGGTAATAAAGCAGTAGGTATAGGAGATCATTCAACAGAAGACTTTTATAAGAATGCTGAAGAGGCTTTAGTTTTGTTAGTAGACGCTGATGATAGATTAGCAGCATTAGATAAATATTACAAAGACTAATGAGTCACATTATCGGTAGTAAATGCATCGATACAAAGGATGGTGCATGTATACTGGTTTGTCCAATAGAAGATTGTATCCTCGAAGCGGAAGAATCAATGTACATTAATCCTGAAACATGTATAGACTGCGGAGCTTGTATCTATGAATGCCCGGTAGATGCAATCTATGACTCAGAAGAGGAAGCAATAAAAGAAGAGGGCACTAACAAATATGTAAAGAAAAATTATGAATTTTTCGGATTTAATTATGAAAACACTTAGATTACTAGTTTTACTAGCACTAATGGGATGTACTAGTGAAGGATTATCCCAAGAAAAGAGAGAATGCTGTGAAGACGTTACTGTCGAAACACCAATTTTTACCGTCTACTACTCAGAGAGTAAACAACAACCTATTACCCTTACCTATTTATCTACAGACAGACCTAAAAACGTAGATAGAGGTTCTATGAATTTCAGAACAGAAAAAAACTACTATACTTCTGATAACAATGACTACAAAGGCAACCCTTATGACAAAGGTCATTTAGCACCTGCAGCTACTTTTTCTGATTCCTACGAAAACTTAAGACAAACATTTTCATTCCTTAACTGTGCATTACAGAAAGATAAACTTAATAGAGGAGCATGGAGATTACTAGAACAAGAAGAAAGAATTTGGGATGACGAACAAGATTTGGAAATTACCATTAATGTTATATTTTCAGATTCAGTTATGGCCAACGGAGCTACTTTACCTTCTGGTTTCGAAAAACATATAAAATTTCTAGAAGACAACACAACAAAGTGTTTTTACTTTCCTAATGAAGATCCTACTAAGGATTGGGAAGAATATGAAATAAATTGTAATGACTAAAGACGTATTTATTACACTTATTAAAGAAAAGTTGGAAGAAGTAGAAACTTCGGATAATAATACAGTTGCTTATCAACTGCATCCGATGTGGACTATGACTACAACTTAAAGGTTATATTTTGTTTAACATAAATTTTAAAAAATGAGAAAACTCGTTTCGTTACTTTTAGTTTTAGGAGTAACAATGACTTATGGTCAAGAGAGACAACAAGTATTAGATACTGTTGTAGCTCAAGAATTACAAGAAGTAGTAGTAACTTCTGGAGTAATCACTGTCGCTAAAGATAGAAAGACACCGATTGCTTTAAGTACAATTTCTGCTGCTGATGTTCAATTAAAGGTTGGTAACTTAGAGTTCCCAGAAATTATGAACAACACACCTGGAGTCTACGCTACAAAACAAGGAGGGGGATACGGAGATAGTCGTATTACCTTAAGAGGTTTTGACCAGCGTAATACTTCTTTCCTTATCAATGGGCAACCTGTAAATGATATGGAAAATGGATGGGTCTACTGGTCTAACTGGCAAGGTTTAACAGACGTTGCTTCTGGTATTCAGATTCAAAGAGGTTTAGGTGCCTCATCATTAGCAGTTCCTTCAGTTGGTGGGACTGTTTCTATTTTCACTAAGAGTGCTGAGAAAGCAGAAGGTGGATCTTATTCTACTGTAGTAGGTAATGACGGATATTTTAAAAATACTGTTTCCTACAATACAGGATTAAGTGACAGCGGATGGTCTTCTTCATTCTTGCTTTCTAAATGGCAAGGTGATGGATACATCTACAACACTTCCGGTGAAGGTTGGACGTATTTCGGAGCTGTAGGGTATTCACCAGATGACTCTAAGCATTCGTTAAATTTCTCTTTATTAGGAGCCGGACAATGGCACCACCAAAGAGATGTATGGGTATCTATTAGAGATTATCAAAACTTCGGAAAAGAAGGCATTGATCAAAGATGGAACTCAAATGGAGGTACTTTAAATGGAGAAGAGTTCTCTATGAGAAGAAACTTCTATAACAAACCATTAGTAACATTTAACTGGGATTACGATATCAGTGATAATGTAAAATTAGCAACATCTTTCTACGGTTCAGCCGGTAGAGGTGGAGGTACAGGTCCAAGAGGTAGAAATTACTACAATGCAGAGACTGATATCTTACCATTCAGAAAGGATTTAACTGAACACTACTTAGAAAACGGTAGAGGTTCAAGAGATGCTAATGGATTTATTGACTACGATGCTATTGTTTCTTACAATAGATCAAACACAGACGCTTACTCAGGAGGTATTTCTAAGTACGGAGGACTAAAGATTGGTTCTAACGGATTTAAAGATGACGGAGTAAACAGATCTGCTTTAGTAAGAAGAGCTTCTATGAACTCACATGACTGGGTTGGAGCTATTTCTAAATTAACAATCGAAAATGGTAAATTTACTCATAGTATAGGTATCGATGTAAGAGATTACACAGGATATCATTACAGAGTATTGAATAACCTAATGGGATTAGATGGATACTATTCAACTGGTAATAAAAACTCAGGAGGACAGATCATCGAAAATACTATTGAAGCTAGTCCGTTTAAGGATACTGGTTTAAATGGTCCTAAGATCGATTACTACAACGTAGGTAAAGTTGGATGGCAAGGAGTTAACCTATTAACTGAATACGCTAACGATAAACTTACAGCTGTAGTACAAGCTGGTTACTCAAACAAATCATTCCAAAGAATAGATTACTTTGATTCACCAACTAACTTTGAATCAGATAAAAAGAATGTAGATGGTGGCTACTTTAAAGGTGGTGCTAACTATAATTTAGATGATCAACAAAATGTATACTTCAATGCAGGTATCATTTCAAGACAGCCAGATTTCGGAGCTGTATTTCCTAACTATGCTAACTTTGTAAACCCAGATTTACAAAACGAAGAAATTCAATCATTAGAATTAGGATACGGATTCAGAAGCTCTGCAGTTAATTTAAAAGTTAACTTATACTCCACTAATTGGGGTAACAGATTTGTTCAAAGAAGTTTATCTAACTCACAAGGTGTAGATGGATCAGCTCAATTTAAGGACATTGACGTAAGACATAATGGACTTGAAATCGAAGGTACTTACAGACCTACAGGATACTTCAAACTTAAAGGTATGGTATCTATAGGAGATTGGAAATATACTAAAGATTTCGAAGCTGAATTATTCGATGATAATCAACAATCTATTGGTACTGGAACTTTATATCTTAAGGATGCTAAAGTTGGAGATGCTGCACAGTTTGTTTCTTATATAGAAGCAGATTATAGATTCGATAAGTTTAATGTAGATCTAGGTTATAGATTTGTAGATAACTTATATGCTGATTATTCAATTACAGATGCTGAATTTACTAATCCAGGTAATAAAGGAGCTTTAAAACTTCCTTCTTACGGCTTAGTAGATTTAGGTAGTACTTTTAACTTTAAATTATTCGGTAACGATACAAGATTAAGGCTAAACGTTAATAACTTATTAGATACAGTTTACATTGCTGAATCAAATACAAACATTCATGCTGCTGATGGCTCTCCACAATGGAACGGAGTAGACACTAGAAACTCAGTATGGTTTGGATTCGGAAGAACATGGAACGCTTCTCTTAAGTACAGATTCTAAGAATCAAATGAATTAAAGGGGAAGTTTTTACTTCCCTTTTTTTTTCTTATATTATAGTATGGACACACTAGCAGAACTTTGGCAATCAGGAGGGTATAAAGACCTGACTAATTGGATTGATGGAGCGATAGGCATAAGCCTAGTGATGGGTCTGTACTACTACAAAAAATGGGTAGATCACAAATTTAAATAAGTTATGAAACAAAAGGTTTTTATGTCCTGGAAATGGGTGGACGATCAAATAGACGAATTAGCAAAAAGATTAAAGGACAGAAAATTAAGATACATTTCAGGTATACCTAGAGGTGGTCTTATACCTGCAATTATGTTAAGTCATAAATTAGGAGTCACTTACATTCCATTTGACGAAGCTAAGAAATTCAGTAGACATGATCTTAGATTTAAAAACGAAGATATATTACTAGTAGATGATATATGTGATTCAGGAGTTACTATGAAAGATTACGCTCCTAGATTTATTACAGCTACTTTATGCTTAAGATACGTATCAGAAACTATTCCAGAGTACTACGGAGAAAAAATTGAAGATGATAGATGGTTAGTATTTCCTTGGGAAAGAAATGATAGTAAAACTAAACAAGATTATTTGGATAATTAGAATATTATTCTTATATTATATTAATAATGAGTCGTAGAACCTCATAAAAAAACAAACTAAATGGCAAAAAAATTTATAGAAGGAACAGAATTAGTAGAACCAGGATTTGCAAACGGTATATCTACTCAACTATATAATAAACAAAAAATAGAAGGACCAGAAGCATCTCTTAATGAAGCTGACAAAGAGGAAATAATAAATAAAGCAGCTCATAAATTTGGACTGTTTTTAGACGAACTAGGTTGCGAATGGAGAAGAGATCCTAACTCATCTGATACTCCTCATAGAGTAGCAAAAGCATACGTTAATGACTTATGGAGAGGAAGATATGAACCATTAAGTAAGATTACAGCTTTTCCATCAGATGGTTACGATGGTATAGTACAAGAAAGTAACATTCCGGTATATTCAATGTGCTCTCATCATCATCAAGCTATTAGAGGTACAGTTAGCATCGCCTATATAGCATCAGAAGATGGTAAAGTAGTTGGATTATCAAAACTAAATAGAATAGTAGAGCAATTCGGTAGAAGAGGAGCTATACAAGAGCAATTAACTGTAGCAATACATAACGCAGTAAATAAGATATGTGAAGGTAATTTAGGAGTAGCAGTTCAAGTTAATGCAACTCATGCATGTGTATCATGTAGAGGAGTAAAGCATGGAGGAGCATCTATGCAAACAGCTAAATTAACAGGAGCATTCTTAGATGAAGATTCTGCTAAAGCAGAGTTTTATAAAAATATAGAATTAGCAAGTATATGCAAGCATTAGAGAAAGATATAAGACCTTGGGGTCAATATCAAGTACTTAAAGACGGTGAATTTTGTAAAGTAAAAGAGATCACAGTTAATCCAGGCCAAAGATTATCTTATCAGTACCATATTCATAGAGCAGAAGTATGGGTAGTAACGAGAGGTGAACTTACTATTATTTTAGATGATGAAAAAATATTCAAAAAGTATGGTGAAACTTTAAAAATACCAAAAGGTTCTATGCATAGAGCATGGAATGAAACTGATGAAGAAGTAAGATTTATAGAGGTACAAACTGGTACTTACTTTGGAGAAGATGATATAGTTAGAATGGAAGATGATTATGATAGAATACCTTTAGATATGCCATTACCCCCAGATGACTGGGAAGCTCCAGATGAAATGGATTCTGAAGTTTTAGACTTCTTAGAAGAGATAGATAACACCCCAGGGCCTTGGCCTGAGGAAGATGATAAAGTTAATACTATTGGAGGATTAACAATGCCGAAAGAGAACACAAATAGATTAAATAAAGATGAGTAAACAATTAAAGTTATTTAAACAAGAAGAAGAACTACCTGTTTGGGTTAACGGAGTACCGTTTGTTGATGAGGTAGAAGAATTTAATGCCACATTTGGCAAACCAAATAATTATGAACCAACAATACCAGAAAAAAAGGAATGGCAATTCGTATACGACTTCATTCAAGAAGAGCTCGAAGAGTATAGAGAAGCTTGCGAAAACGGAGACATTGTGGAAGTTTTGGATGCTTTGTGCGACATTGCTTATGTTTCCCTTGGGAACGGTACTATGCTACACGGCCTTAAGAATAAGATATGGCCAGCATATCAAGAGGTACAAGGAAGCAATCTATCGAAAGCTTGTAAAACTGAAGAAGAGGCCATACTCACCGTCAGCGAAAGAAGTAAGGAACAAGGTGAGGCCTGTCATTTTGAAAAACTTAAGGAGGGACGGTACATTGTCTACCGAACCAGAGACAGAAAAGTTATGAAAAGTGTTAACTACTATAGACCTGACTTATCTCAGTTCTTTACTAAAGAAGAAATAAATAATATATGATTAATATAAACGACCACGTAGTAGAAATAGATGGTATCAAGTACGTACCTTATGACATAGCAATAAAAGCTGTAAATAACATATATACATCAGAGGTAGATACAAAGATAGATGACTTACATGTAAAGTTAGTAGAGTCAATTAAAAATATAAGCAATATAAAATTAGATGATTAAGATAGCACATGAAGCACCTTTAGATATCTTTGAAGAAGTACAAAGATTTACAGATTATGATTATGCTCTAGTACACTTGCTAGAAGAGAATCCTAGATATAGAGATACTTTTGAAAGAGCTATTAAAAAAGGTAGAGAGGTTATATTAGATAATTCTATCTTTGAGTTAGAAGAAGCATTCGAGGCAGAAAGATTTTCTCAATGGGTTAATAGATTAAAAGCCTCTTGGTATATTATTCCAGATGCTTTAGAAAATATGGCTTTAACAATAGGTCAATGTCAAGACTTTATGAGAGATTACCCTAACTTACATGGTAAGAGTATAGGAGTAGTTCAAGGTAAAGATTACGATGAGATCAAAAGATGCTATGAGTTTATGGATATGCAAGGAGTAGATATGATAGCTATATCGTTTGATTACTCTTATTATAGCGTCTCTGTCCCTCATCCTAACAAATATGTAAGTTGGATGTTAGGAAGAGTTAAACTACTGGGAGACTTATTGAAAGACGGTACGATAAACACTGAGAAGCCTCATCACTTGTTAGGATGTGGGTTACCTCAAGAATTTGCATTCTATAAGCATGCAGATTATAAATGGATTTATTCTTTAGATACTTCTAATCCTATAGTACATGGAATTAAAGGTATTACTTACGGTGACGAAGGTCTTTGGAGTAAAGAATCTCAAAAGTTACATGAATTAATAGATATGGACTTAGAAGATATAGACTTAAGTAGAGTTAAAAATAATATTCAAAAATTTAGATGGTATGCCAACGGAAGACATAAAGTGGATAGCGTTCTTTAGCCAAACAGGAGCGGAAATAGCTGATATAGCTGAAAGTATAGGCAGATGGCCTGATAGAATCATTACTAATGAAAGACCAGACCATTTGAGAACTATAGACCCTAGAATAGAAGAGAGAAATTACTGGACGTTTAAAAACTACCCAGATAAGGAAAACTATATGGATGTTCTTCAGTATTTTCCTGATGCTTTAGTTACTCTTCACGGTTGGTTAAGAATTATACCAGGTTATGTCACAGAAGGAGTTAATTTATTCAATGGTCACCCTGGATTAATCACTAAGTATCCAGATCTTAAAGGAAAAGATCCTCAAATTAGAGCTTTCGAACGTGAATATGAAGTATTAGGATCAGTCATTCATAGGGTAACAGCAGGTGTAGACGAAGGTGAAGTTATTGCTGAAAATAGCATAACTAATGACGATTTTACTCTTGATGAAGTATATGATAATTTAAAACAAGTTAGTCTAGGGTTATGGGTTACTTTTCTTAAAGATTATTTGAGTATTCGATAATTAATTCGTATATTGTATAAAAAGGTTATATGATTAAAAGAATAGCATTAGTAGGAGCAAGTAGTACCGGTAAGACTACTGTGTATGAACTACTTAAAAATAAATTACCTAAGTATGAGTTTGTAAATGAATCTACTAGAACAGTAGGTTCTTATGGTTTTCCTATAAATGAAAAAGGTACTGATGCTACTCAATTAGCTATTAGTTGTTTTCATCTAGAAGCTTTATTGCAACCTTATAATCAGATATTAGATAGATGTTATATGGACGTAGTAGTTTATTCAGCTTTTATGGATAGTATAGACTCTAAGACATATAAGTATATAGAAGATACTTGGAATAGAATAAAGAACGAATATAGTCACTATGTTTATTTTCCTATTGAATTCGATTCTGTAGATGATGGAGTGAGAAGTATTAATGAGGAATGGAGAGTAAAAATAGATGATGAGTTTAAAGCAGTATTAGAAGGTGTACGTCAACCTTATTTGACGATAACTGGTTCTCCTATGCAAAGGGTAGAACAAATATTAAATTTTATTAAATGAGCGAAGTAAAAAATTATCAAGAAGTAGTAGACATTGCATCTAAGCATTTAGGTAAAGTAGGTGGAGATGGATACAAAGATACTTATTCACCTGAACTATTAGTTAAAGTACCTAGATACTTAAACAGAGAAGGTTATGGTTTAACATCAGATAGCTTTGTAGGAGTTGATACATGGAACTGTTATGAAGTATCAGCTATTACTACTAAAGGTCAACCGGTAGCAGGTATGTTAAAAATAGTTTGTCCTTCTAATAGTGAATATCACGTTGAATCTAAATCTATTAAGCTATATTTAAACTCATTTAATATGACTCGAATAGCTGATAATGCTAGAGACTGTATTAGTGGTATTGAGGCTAGAGTTAAAAGAGATTTAGATGAGTTACTAGAAACTAATACTACTGTATCTTTTTATGCTAGCGATGAAGAAGGAGAAGCATTATCATTTGTTAATTATAAAGATTTAGGTGACTTAGTTAATTTAGATGAAATAGATTTTACTGCTTTTCAATCAGATGCTTCTCAATTAGAATCTTATAAAGCTAAGAAAGTAAATTTAGCATGGCCAGAATTAAGATTAAAATCTAATTTATTAAGATCCAATTGTAGAGTTACTAATCAACCTGATTGGGGTGACGTTTATATAAAAATTCAAGGTGAAAATTTACCTACTGCTGATTCTCTAGCTAAGTATATAGTAAGTCATAGAACAGTAAGTCACTTCCATGAAGAGATTTGTGAAATGGTTTATAAACACTTAACTGATGCCTACCAACCAGAACAACTAATGGTTGCTTGTCTATATACTAGAAGAGGAGGATTAGATATTAATCCTGTAAGAGCATCTCATAGTATGTTAATACCAGCTATGTTTGAAGCCAAAGAGTTTAGATTAGCTAAGACATTAAGGCAGTAATGAAAAAAGGAGTAATTTGCGGTAACTTCGATGTTATACATCCTGGCTATATAGCTATGTTTAAAGAGATGGCTTCAAACTGTGATTGCCTAGTTGTTTTGCTTCATAGTGACCCCTCAATAGAACGTCCTCATAAACTTAAACCTATCTTATCAGTGGAGGAACGAAAAGAGTTATTATTGGAATTAAAATCTGTTTGTGATGTTATTTCCTATACGTATGAAGAATCTCTTTACGATTTACTTAAGATGGGTGAATTTGATGTTAGGTTTCTAGGAGACGATTATATAGATAAACCTTTCACCGGAGATGATTTAAAGATTCCAATACACTATTTAAGTAGAGACCACGGTTGGAGTACTACTAAATTTAAAAAATTAATAGCAGCATCATTATGAATACAGAAATAGTAGAAGAAATTGAACTTATAGCAGAAAGAGTCCCACCGGGGGATAAATGGCAATTAGTTATAGACAGAGAAAACGTTATTGAAGGATTAGTACAGACTCTTAACATTTACGTTAGAAAAACTAAATTCAAAGGTCATTTTAGATTAGAACCTTTAAATGGCAAGCTCTTCGCTATTAATCAAACCGAAATAGATATAAAAGAACCAGAACCTGAAAAATTTGATCTATACGGTGAAATGTAATGTCACGAGTAATAAAAAAATTATCACATAAATATCAATTTCTAGAGTTAGAATTAGAAGATACTGAAGATCAAGCTCAAGAATATGCTAGTATTTTCAATAGACACTTTGGTAGATACTTTATTGATAAGAATGCTGAAATGTGGATAAACGAAGATACCGGGGAAATCAGAAAAGATCCTCCAGTTGATGAAAAGAAAAACAAAAAACTAAAAAAACCGGAAAAACTAAAAAAGATATACAAAAAGCTATCAAAATATCTTCACCCAGATAAAGGTGGAACTGATAAAACTTTTTCAGAACTTAAAACAGCTTATGATCATAATGACTTATTAAGTTTAGTTAAAATTGCCGGAAACAATAATATAGAAATAGAAGTATCAGAAGAAGATATAGAATTAGCTGAAAAATCTATTAAGAGACTGCAAAACTCTATAGTTAATTTTCAAAATACTTTAGCATGGCATTACTGTACAGGTAACAAAAGAAAAAAACTAGCAGTTTTAGAAACAGTTGAAAAAGAAACAGGAATAAAGATTAACATAAAAGATTACCCAGAAGAGTTATTATGAAATATATTAGAGGAGAACGTTTTCAAGACTTATGCAACACTCAAATTTCAGTACCTGAATTTTACCCTTATGAATCGAAAAAAAGTAGAGCTGATAGCGGTTATGATTTTAACAAATATGACAATTGGGAGTTAATTTATGTTAATAGTGATCTAATTAAGTCTACAGTAAAACAAGACCACATTGAGAGCGGACCAGTAGATTTATATAGTATATTAGAAAAGATGAAAAACCCTTTCTCTTTAATTATACATTGTAATGATTCACCATTTGAAGAAGAAGACTTAAGGTATTTTAACATTCCAAATTGCAAAAAAATATTTGCTCAAAACGTATTAGTAAAAGATGATAGAGTTATTCCCTTACCAATAGGACTAGGTAATCATTTCTGGCCTTACGGAGATTTAAGTACTTTTGATAGTATAGATATACCTTGTATAAAAACTAAAGAAGTGTTTTTCAACTTTACTGTTGAAGGAGGATGCAGAGATGTTAAAAGACCAGACTGTTATAAAAGATGTATAGAGCTAGGATTAGTTTGGACTAAACCTACTAAACAGTTAGAGTATTTAAATAAACTTAAAGATCATAAGTTTATTATATCTCCGGAAGGAAATGGAGTTGATTGTCACAGAACATGGGAGGCACTTTACCTTAAAACTATACCAATAGTTGACAGAAGTTTAGTTACAGAATATTTTTCTCAATTTTTTCCTATGGTATTAGTAGATGACTGGAATACTTTTAGTTTAGAGCAACTAGAAGGAGTATATGAAAATGCTGATTGGGGCAATAGTCATCTTTTAGATTTCGATAATTTTGTAAAACAATTCATAAATGGTAAATAGATTAATAACATTCGGAGACAGCTTTACTGAAGGTGAAGGAGCATGGTTAGAAAAAACATTTGAAATAGAAAACAAGTATAAAGATAATCCTAGCGAAGGACGTAGGTTAATCAGTGACTTTAATTTCGAGTACAGTTGGCCTACTCAATTAGCTAAACTTTTACAGATTAAAGAATCTTACACAGTTGAAAATCGAAGAGCACATACTAAATTTCTAAATGCTGGCTCTTGTGGGGCGTCTAACGATTATATTTTTAACGAAATATTTAAACAAGATGCTATCATGCATTACAAAAAAGGAGATTTAATAGTAGTAATGTGGTCATCATCAATTAGAAATAAACTTCCTTTTTTTCCTAGTGTATTTCAAGAACATTCTCCAATTGGCTTAGGTTGGTCACTTAAAGAGGTTTTTACTGATTCTAATCAATACCTAGAGTCAAACTTACATAACTTTACTAAGAGGTATTATAAAGATCCAAACGATGTACATTATATAGAGAATACTCTTAAACCCTTTATGGCGGAGTACTTTAAACCTTTTATCACAGAAGTATATGACGATCAGTATTACAACTTAATCAACTATTCTTATATTCACTTCCTACAGTCGTTTTTTAAATATAAAGGGTGTGATTTTATTTTTATTGATGGTTTTGAATCTATGAATTCATTTGATCCTAAGAGTGTAAAATGGAGCTTGATAGATAAAAGCAATTATTGGAATTTTGGAAAACTTACTGCCTGGGATCATTTAAGTAATATAGGAGGAGATGTATTTGAAAATATTGATTTATCTTTTCACCCTCCGGGACAAAAATGTCATCCTAATAGACATGGATATAAACTTATAGCTGATACACTTTATAATCATCATCACAAGTTTGTAGCAGAACAATTAGAAATAGATTTCGGTTTATAAAAAAAAGCTTGTCTCCCTGAGATATTTTTCTTATATTTATAGTATAAAAAGGTTATATATATGCAATTAGAAAAAAAGTACTACACGGTCCAAGATAAGGAGACCTTAAAACTCTTACACGAACATATTGTCTCTTCTGATGTTATCGCTGTCGATACAGAAACGACTGGACTTAATCCTAGAAAGAATAAGATTATAGGATGGTCTGTCTCAGGTGACGAAGGAGTAGGATTTTACTTACCTACATTAGTATTTGATTACGAGAAAGATGATTTAGTATTGCAAAAGATTGATGGTACTTCTACTGAGACTATATCTAGAAACTTACTTAAGTTACTTAAAGGTAAGAAACTAGTATTTCACAATGCTTCCTTTGACGTTCAGTTTATAAAGAATTACTTTGGTGTAGATTTACTTCCTGACGTTTGGGTTGATACTGGACTACTTGTTCATACTGTTTACGAAGAAGGAGCTTTTGGTTACGGTAATCCTTTTGGATTAAAGTCTATTGCTATAATGAATCAGAAAGAGCTTGGCTTAGATGTAGAGAAAGCTGCTAATGAGGAGCAAGTAGTGCTTAAAGAGAGTATTAAAAAGAACGGTGGTCAAACTACTAAAGCTTTATATGAGATTTATAAAGCTGATTTAGATATACTATCTAAGTATGCTTCTGCTGATACCGATTTAACTTTACGTATTTGTAATTTATATCTTAAAAAGCTTAAAGATGAAGGCTTAGAGAAATTCTTCTTTGAAGATGAGGTAATGCCTATCTATCGAGAAGTTACTGTTCCTATGGAAGCTCATGGAGTTGACCTTGATATGGACTTACTTAATAAAATCCATGATGAGATAGTTCAAGACCAGAGAGAGAATAAAGAGATAGTAATGAAGTCTTTACTCGATATACCTGAGGTAAAAGAATGGGTTGTAGCTACTTCTATGACGAACTATCCAGTATCTCATAAAGGTAACTGGGCTCAAACGTTAGTACAGAGATATTCACTACCTTTACCTAAGTCTGAAAAGACTGGTAAGTATTCTCTTACTCAAAAGTATATAGAAGAGTTAGATGACTCTAAGGTTAAGCAGTTCTTACTTACTGGTGATAAAAGCTTATTAGAGGACGTTGAGAAGGCACGTATATCTATGTCGCTATGGAAAGAGTCTAACGACGGTGACTACATTAATATACAGTCTAAGAAGCATCTAGGAGAGATAGTGTTCAAGTATATGGGTATCAAACCTAAAGTATCAGGAGCTAATACTAAGTCTGGTAGAGATAAATTTGATATGAGTATGGTTGAAGAGTTATCTAAGACTTATGCTTGGGCAGAGAACTTACGTATATATAATAAGTTACTTAAGATTAAGTCTACTTACGTAGATAGATTTAGAGATAGGAATGAGGACGGTAGATACTACTTCTACTTCAAGCAGAACGGAACTGTTTCTGGTCGTTATGGATCTGATGCTCAACAGCTACCTAAGCCTCTAGAAGAAGGCGAAGATGCTCCTATCATTATGAAGTATGTTAATATAGTAAGAGCTTTCTTAACTGCTGGTAATGGTAGAAAGGTTATAGATGCTGATTACGAGTCATTAGAACCTCATTGCTTTGCATCAGTTACTGGTGACGAGAATCTTAGAGAAATATTTAGAAAAGGTTGGGACTTCTACTCTACTGTAGCTATACAGACTGAGAACTTAGAGGGAGTATCTGCTGATAAAAAAGCTGATAACTATCTCAAGAAACTAGATCCTGTTAAACGTAATAAAGCTAAAGCTTATTCATTAGGTATTGCTTATGGTATGGAAGCTTATGCTCTTAAAATGACTTTAGGTGTAGATCAGAAAGAAGCTGAGAGACTTATCAAAGGTTACTTAGACGGATTTCCTCAATTAGCTGAATGGAGAGAGAGGTCTAGAGAGGAAGTCAAAGCTTATGGTCGTATTACTAACTATGTTGGTAGAATAAGACACTTACCTAGAGTTAAGCAATACTATGAAAAGTTTGATAACAAGCTTATGGACTGGAGGTTTAGAAAGCAGTTAGAAGGGACTTATGGCAAGGAAAAGGTTATCAAAGCTTATAGAGATTTTAGAAATGGATTAAATAACTGTCTTAACTTTCAGTTACAAAGTTTAGCAGCAGCTGTAGTAAATAGAGCTGCCTTAGTAATCAATCGTAAAGCAAAAGAACTTGGTATAGATGCTTGTGTCCAAGCTCAGGTTCATGATCAATTGATTATAAATTGTGATAAGAAGGACGTTAGTATGTTTGCTCCTATAGTTCAAGAGATTATGGAGACTACTACTATTTTACCCGGTGTCACTCTTAAAGCTCCTCCTGAGATATCAGATAACTGGAGAGATGGACATTAAAATAAAATATTATGGGAACTTATCAATCAACAAAGCTATTCGATAACTATTCAGTAGCACTACGACAACACAAAGCAGCACATTCACATTGTAAATTACTTCATGGGTATGCTCTTAAATTTAAAGTATGGTTTGAATCTAAAGAAAAATTAGAGGATAAACAATTAGACGAAATGAATTGGATTATGGATTACGGTGGATTTAAATCTACTGATGCTATACCAACACCCGGTAACGGATTAAAAGACTGGATGAATTATATGTGGGACCATACAACATTAATAGAGAAAGACGATCCTCAATTAGAGACGTTTAAATACATGGAGGAATTAGGTCTATGTTCTCTAAGAGTAATGGATGCTATGGGAGCTGAATCCTGTGCAAAGTTAGTCTTTGACAAATTCAATGATCGTATGGCTAGAACTGGAGGAGGAAGAGTTAAAGTAACTAAAGTAGAGTGTTGGGAAGCAGATAAAAATTCATCTGTGTATAAACAATAGTTGCCTATTAAAGTATTTTTTACGATATTTATTATAAAGAGAATCGACTCGAGAGCGATTTAAATTTTTATTAACCGAGTAGCTTAGGCACTCACAAAACACAATGATATGAGTACATTATTTTATGAACGTAATCCGTTCGACATTTTAGTAAGGAATTTCTTCCAAGACGCTAGTAACTACGCACCACTAGCACAAACCAAACTTCAACACCCAGTAGATATTTACGAAACCGATAACGGTCTAGGCTTAGATATAGCTTGTACCGGTATTGCTAAAGACGATATCGAAATCTTAATTGAAGGTAATATAATCAGAATTAATTACGACAAACCCACAGTAGATGAAAATACAGGTAAGTATATTCACAAGGGTATTGCCAAAAGATCTTTCAACTTAGGTTGGAAAATAGATAGTAAGTTTAACTTAAGTAAGGCAACCGCTGAATTTAAAAACGGACTATTAGCAATCACTATTCCTTTTGCTAAAGGATCAGAGCCAAAAACTTTGAAAATTAGCTAAACTTTTCTGCTCTCGAGTTGCCTCTTAAATAAATTAATCTTATATTAATAATAAATAAACAAGTTATGATAAAGAAACTTATACCCTCTAATGATAGAGTACTTATTAAACCTTTAGACGAAGGTGAACAAACTTACGGATCTATAGTAATACCGGACTTAGGTAAAGAGAAACCAGAAATGGGAGTAGTTTTAGCTATAGGAGCAGGTAGATTATCTGAATACGGTAAAATGATACCTATTAGATCCTGTAAAGTCGGAGATACTGTTTTAGTTCCTAAGTTAGGTACACTAAGAATAGACTTTGAAGGAGAAGAGTATTTTATAGCTCAAGATAGAGAAATATTAGCAGTCATTAGAGAAGAAAAAGACAAACAAAAACATAACGATATATAATTATGAGTAAAAATATTACATTTGCAAATCCAGCTAGAATAGAACTTTCTAACGGGGTTAATAAATTAGCAGACGCAGTTACAGCAACATTAGGACCATCTGGACGTAATGTTATTATAGAACAAGATATGGGCAATCCTGTATCTACTAAAGACGGAGTTACTGTAGCTAAATCTATTACATTAGAGAATAAAATACAGAATTTAGGGGCACAAATAGTTAAACAAGCAGCTATAAAAACAGCAGATCATGCTGGTGATGGTACAACCACATCAACATTGTTAGCTCAATCTATTTTAGCAGAAGGTTTAGAGAGGTTAAATGCAGGGTCGAATGCTGTGGAAATTAAGAAGGGAATAGACAATGCTACAAAACAAGTAGCAGAGCATTTAGGAGTATACTCTAAAGAAATTACAGACGAAGCACAATTAAAACAAATTGCTACAATTTCAGCAAATAATGATTCAGAAGTTGGTGAATTAATTTCAACAGCCATGGACAAGGTAGGGAGAGATGGAGTAGTTACGATAGAAGAGTCGAAGACCGGAGAAACGTACTTAGAGACGGTAGAAGGTATGCAGTTCGACAGAGGTTATAAGTCTCCATATTTTGTTACGGACAATAATTCTATGACAGCAATACTGAAAGAACCATTCGTTCTTATAGTCGACAAAAGACTAAATCAGGTCAAAGAATTGCTTCCTATCTTGGAGGCTGTTTCTCAACAGAACAAATCATTATTAATTATAGCTGAGGATATTGATGGCGAAGCATTATCTACGTTAGTTGTGAATAAGATGAGAGGAATTTTAGCATGTGCTGCAGTAAAAGCACCAGAATTCGGTGATAGAAAGAAAGCAATAATGGAAGATATAGCTATCTTAACAGGAGGTCAAGTAGTATCTTCTGAAAAAGGAATGAGGTTAGATAAATTTGATACAGCTTGGCTAGGTAAAGCCAATAAAGCTACTATATCAAAAGAATTTACTACTATTATTGATGCTAAAGGAAATGAAGAAAAAATTACTCAAAAAGTAGAAGAGATTAAAACTCAAATAGAGGAGTCAACTTCACCTTTCGAAAAAGAAAACTTACAGAATAGATTAGCTAAGTTTATAGGTGGTGTAGCAATAGTACATGTAGGTGGACATACTGAGATAGAAATGAAAGAAAAGAAAGACAGAGTAGAAGATGCATTACATGCAACTAAAGCAGCATTAGAAGAAGGTATTCTACCCGGAGGAGGAATTGCATTATTAAACGCCGCTATGCAACTAACACATAATCTACCAGAAGATGCTAATGAGCATATATCTACAGGGTATGATATAGTGATAAATGCTTGCGAAAAGCCTTTCGAAAAAATATTACTTAATGCCGGATTAGAAATTGAAGCTATTCAAGATATAGAAGCCGATATAAAAGATAACGGAAACGAATGGGAAGGTTACAATCCTCGTATTAAAGAAATAGTAAATATGTTTGAAGCAGGTATTATAGACCCAACTAAAGTAACAAGATTAGCATTAGAGAATGCCGCATCAGTAGCAGGTACATTATTAATTACTGAAGCAGTAGTATCTAAAAACAAAGAAGATAAAGATGATAAACCAGCTGGTATAGACCCTAGTATGTTACTAGGATAATCAGCACAATTAAATTAAACTATGAACA
>Ga0098060_1000247_pt1 | contig 26320 bp, 58 predicted proteins | sample 21_taG_FD_77063 | JGI IMG/M metagenome (GOLD analysis project Ga0098060, IMG submission 77063) | Marine viral communities from the Subarctic Pacific Ocean - 21_ETSP_OMZ_AT15319 metaG | ecosystem: Environmental > Aquatic > Marine > Oceanic | place: Pacific Ocean | collected 2015-01-19 | reverse complement strand
GGAGACATGGAGATGGCGGGAGTTTATCAGAGACAAGCCGATGATATCACGGAAAGCTTTTATAACTCAGCGATCCCACCACTCAAGGAGGAGGAGTGAAAGAATGTTTTGAATGTGGAACAACTGATGACTTGCAAGAGCACCATGTTGTTCCAAGATCGCGTGGAGGAACTAAAACTGTGACTCTTTGCTATTCTTGTCACATGAAGGCTCACGGTAGAGATTCGAAAGGGTTGCAACATGGGCGATTAACAAAAGAGGCTTTACAGGTCGCAAAGTCCAGAGGTGTGAAACTTGGGACGCACAATCCAAAGATTATGAAAGCAATCCTAGAAGGACGAAGAAATCAAACGACACGTTTGCTGGAACGTGTTGGGCCCAGCATCCTCAAAGCTTCGGATGAAGGATGCCGAACAATCCAATCTTTTTGTGATTATCTCAATGAACGGGACATCAAGACCACTCGTGGAAAAGATTGGACGACGGGGACAATGCATAGAGTATTGAAAAAAATTTTGGAGAACAAATGAAATTATACTACGGAATACTTCTGTTCGTCATTGGACAGACACTTGCTTGGTTCCAGAGTAACTCAGGCATCATAGTGGAAGAGAACGCAACGAAAGCAATGCTCATCGCAACATGTTCCGCTCCGTTGACTACGCTGTGTTTTGCCTTTGGAACAAAACTTATGTATGAAGAAGTCGAGGCTTTGTGGTCAATTAGGTTCATGACCTTTGGAATTGGCTATTTAATCTTTATACCTCTCACTTGGTACTTCCTAGGAGAGGAGATGTTCACCGCAAAGAATGGAATATCGCTCTTGCTTTGTGCATCACTATTATTGATTCAAGCATTTATGAAATAGGAGAAAAATTATGAATGATTATTGCGAAGCATGCGACTGTGATCCATGCGACTGTGACGGGATGGAGACACAAGATCTAACACCACCAAAAACTACTTATGTCTATATTCCTTATGGGGATATTGTTTATGTGCCTCGAGCACCATCACTATGCGAGGCTCGGGAGCGGGAAGAGTTTCTTGAAGACACTCTTGATAAAGACGTTATGATAGTCAGCCCATTTGAATGGGAGGTCTTGACTGGAAAGATGGGTTGGGAAACCATTGAAGTGGATGATGTTTAATGTTGGAGATATTGTAAGGTTTAAGGTGAAAGGTATCGCCAAATCTAGATACAATCCTAACAAGAAAATCGGTATCGTCATCTCGGTTCGAAGAAATGTTTTCATGTCCTATGATGGATCCAAGGAAGACTTGGTGGTGGTGAGATGGATGCCTTGGGACAAAGAGGAGAGAATGATGGAGTTCTATCTTGAACACTTGGAGGGATGATGGTTGGAGATTTAGTAAAATGCAAGTGGCTCGACGATAGTCTTTGCATTATCACAGATGTGGAAAAAAGAAAATTATCAGGCAAAGAAAGCTACTACATTTGTCGTGTTTACGACTTCATAGCTTCACAAGCCTATTGGGTTGACGAAGAAGACTTAATAAAAGTTTAGCTTTTTACTTGACAAAGAAAGCATGACGTGTTACATTAATAACATCACACAAGTCTTGGAGGACAATATGGAATTAAAGAAAGAACAATTTGTAAACTTGCACGGCCACTCGTGCTTTAGCCTTTTCGATGGGTTTGGTTTCCCACAAGAGCACATGAACTTCGCACACGACAATGGTTCAAAAGCGCTTGCGCTTACAGATCACGGTAGTATGAATGGTCTATCATATCAATTACTACGCGCAAAGGAAATGAAAGCCGAAGGCAAAGACTTCAAGCCAATCTTCGGAGTAGAGGCTTACTACATTGATTCACTAGAAGAGTGGAAGACTCTACGCAATGAAATCGCAGCCGACAAGAAACGCGCAAAAGAGATTGATAAGTCCGACTCCGCTATGGTCGTTGAGGACGAACAGCGAAATGATAAACGAGCACTCGCTCGCAAACGTCACATCGTTCTTCTCGCACAAAATCAGAAAGGTCTCGAGAATATCTATGAGATGGTGTCCAAGTCTTACTCTGGCGATTACTTTTATCGTAAGCCACGCATCGACTGGGCTCTCCTAAAGAAGCATCAGGAAGGCGTTATCGTAGCCACAGCGTGTCTTGGAGGCATCGCCGCTGGTTCTATGTGGAAACTACAAGAAGAGGGCGAGGATGCTATTGTCGAAGACATGGTAGGCAACCTCACAAAGTTTCGAGACACATTCGGAGATCGTTTCTTCGCTGAATTGCAGTGGAACAACATCCCAGAACAACATCTCTTAAACAAGTGCCTAATTAAAGTAGCACAGCAACTTGATATCAAATTAATCTCTACTTGTGACTCTCACTATCCAAGCCCTGAAGCATGGAGAGACAGAGAAGTGTACAAGCGACTTGGTTGGCTAGGCAAGATGCCTGCTTGGATGGATAAGGACATCCCAGAATCAGTAGAGGAGATCGGCTATGAACTATATCCAAAGAACGCTCACGAAATGTGGGACTCGTATAAGAGATACGCTGATGATAGTGACTTTAGCTATGACGATGATTTGGTTATGGAATCAATCACCAACACAGCCGCCATCGCTTTTGAACAGATTGAAGATTTCCTTCCTGATACTTCTGTGCAGCTCCCTTCTTTTATGGTTCCAAGCGACAAAAGTGCTGATGAAGCTCTCGAAGACCTCGCTGAGAAAGCTTTGGCTTTATACTTGCGAGGCTCTGATAAAACTAAGAAAAGACATTACAGAAAAAGACTAGCGGAGGAATTAGATGTTATCTCGTCTCAAAAATTTAGTGAATACTTCTTGGCGACCAAAGCAATTACTGATTTCTCATGGAATTATTGCTTTGTTGGTCCTGCTCGTGGTAGTGCGGCTGGTTCGTTACTTGCTTTCCTACTGAAGATTACACAGATTGATCCTATGGAGTGGGGACTTCCTTTCGAACGTTTCCTTACTCGCGGCTCAACAGGCTTTCCGGATATCGACATCGACTTTTCGGACAACTCTCTCATCAAAGACAAGATGGTTGAGGAATGGGGAGAGGACTCTGTTGCGTTCATCTCGAACTACAACACTATGCAATTGTCTTCATTGATCAAGGACATCTCCAAACGAGAGGATGTTCCGTTTACAGAAGTCAACATTGTTACAAAGGCAATGTTCCTCGAAGCAACACCGATTGCGAAGAAGAAGCACGGAATCAAAGCGGGTGTTTACACTCCAACCTTTCAAGAGGTGTGTGACTACTCAACGACGCTCCAAGCATTCTTCCGCAAATATCCTCATATTCAATCTCAAGTTCTTGGGCTTGTTGGTTCTCCACGCTCTATCGGTCGCCATGCGGCTGGTGCTATCATTGGAGACTATCTTCCAAGCAAGATGCCTTTGATTACCTCAAAAGGCATTAGACAGACACCTTGGGCCGAAGGAATGAATGTTCGTCACCTCGAACCTCTTGGTTTCATCAAGTTTGATATCCTTGGTCTCGAGACTCTTAAGACCTTCGAGGACACAATCAAAAGAATTCTAGTAAAAGAGGGCAACCGACAACCTTCATTCGAAGACATCAAGTCTTGGTACTACACAAACTTACACCCTTCAGTCTTGGACATGACGGATCAACAAGTTTACAAAGGTGTGTTCCACAACTCAAACTATGCAGGCATCTTTCAATTCATGAACTCAGGAATGCAACGACTTGGGACAAACGCAAAGGTTTCTTCAATCGAAGAGATCGCAACCGTCTCTGCTATCTATCGTCCAGGTCCTCTTTCAGCAAATGTTGATAAGATGTACGTTAAAGCTAAGGAAGGTATCGAGGAACCGGAATACGACCATCCTCTCATCGAACAGGTTCTTGGCAAGACCTTTGGGTTGATTGTGTTTCAAGAAGACATCATGAACTTGGTGAATGTTCTTGGAGACAAGATTACAATGACGGATGCGAATGTGTTGCGTAAGTTGTTGACGAAGAAAGGTTTGTCTGAGACAAAGATGAGAAAGAAGAAGGATCTTTACGAACGCTTCGTCAAAGGTTGTGAGAAGAAAGGCATGTCTTTCACTCAAGCAAAAGTCTTGTGGGAAAAGATGGAATACTTCTCCGGCTATGGTTTCTCAAAGAACCATGCTATTCCTTACTCTATCATCTCTTATCAGTGTGCATGGTTACAAACTTACTATCAAGATGAGTGGATCGCTGCATTTCTTGATCATGAACCAGACAAGCGCAAAGAAGCAGGAATCAACATTGCTCGCTCCTTTGGCTACGAGGTTGCTCCTTTAGATATTAACACATCTGGAACCGATTGGGAAGCGAAGGATGGGACTCTCATTCCCCCTCTCACGACAATCAAAGGACTGGGTGATGCTGCTATCGATGAAGTCATCTTTAAGCGTCCATTTTCGTCCATAGAAGACCTTTTGTTCGACAAAGGTGTCGTGGCTAGGAAAGTCAACAAGAAGTCCTTAGACGCCATGTGTCGAGCCGGAGCAATGGAATCCTTGATGGATGATCGTTTCTTCGGAGACAAACACTTCTGGTCTGCGGTCGTTGTTGACAAGCCTAAGAACAAGAAGAAACTTGGAGAGAATATCGAGAAATACAAAGATGAAGGAACTTTCACCAAAGGAGAAAGAATTAGTCACTTGCAAGCATTGACTGGAATCTACCCAATCAACATGGTTGTCCCAGTTAAGGCATACAGGTTCTTTGAAATGCAAGGCATCAATCCACTTTCAGAGTATGATCGAGAACTAGGTAAAGGCTGGTGTATTCCAACCGAAGTCACAACTCGCAAGACTAAAACAGGAAAGGCCTATTATCAAGTAACAGTCATTGACTCAAGCATGAAGACTCAGCGAATCAATTGTTGGGGAGTCAATCCAAAGACAGACTTCATCTATCCTCACAGACTTTACGTTTTGGAGTGGCCAAAGTATAACGCCACTTGGGGCTTTTCTACAACCGGAGGGCTTTCTAGAAACTGGAAGCTCTTAGGGTGAAGCATGCCTGAGAGAATAGATTTAACAATCTTTTGGACTCCGGAGTGCGATCAAACATCTTTTTACACGATGTATCGGATGGAGATAGAGGAGATGATCACGAATTATTATTTTGATCAGGCTCTCCTCTTCACCTTTTTCGACATCGAAATCATTAAAGAGTGGATTTGGGATGTGTTCTGTAAAGAACCGGAAGAGATAATTGTTGATTCGATAAAGTATTAAACCGACTTGACAAGCACATGAAAATATGTTATACTATAGTATGGAGGACAAATGAATAAAATAGAATTAGGAGACTCTCGAGAACTCCTCAAGCAACTCGAGAAACTAAGTGTTGATGCGGTCTACTTTGACCCACCATTCAACTCAAACAGAAAATACAGATTAACATCATCTGATGATAGTATCGGGTTTGACGACATATTTAAGTCCGATGATGAATATGTGAAGCTCGTAGAGCCAATGGTTAAAGAGTGCGCTAGAGTACTTAAGAAAGACGGCTCATTCTTCTTTCACATCTCAGCAGACCAAATGCTTATTCCGCAGATGATTTGCTCAAAATTTTTTTCAAGGGTTCAACCCATTTTTTGGAAACGCTCGAGATCAAAGAACAATGTGAAAACAAAGTTGGGTGCTTGCACTGATGTTATCTTCTGGTGCTCTCACGTAGCAAAGCCAAAGTTCAACATGGTTTATCAACCTCTTGACTCTTACTATGCTGAGAACTCGTATAAAAACAAAGATACTCGAGGCAATTATGCCTTGGGACATGTCTGTTACACAAGAACGCAAGCACCAGACAAGTCAAAGTCGGATAGATATTACAGCATTGTGCACAAAGGCAAGACATATTCTCCAACATATGGATGGAGAATGTCCTTAGATGACCTAGAGGCTCTCATTAAAGATGATCGGATTCACTTTCCAAAAAATAAAAAGAATGCGAACCCATACAAGAAGATATATGCTCATGAGTCAAAAGGAAAGCCATCAACAGATTATTGGGACGACCTTCATTCAATCGCAATGGGTTCAGAAGAGCGTGTTTACCCAACACAGAAGCCTGTATCACTAATGAGGCGCATCATAGAAATGTCGACAAACGTTGGAGATACAATATTAGACCCAGTAGCTGGTGCAGGAACGACAGGAGTCGCAGCATCTCAATTAGGTCGCAACTATATTCTCTTCGATATTAGCGAGGATGCAATCGAAGCATCCAAAAGAAGAATAAAAAATGAAGGAAAAAACTTGACAACATGATTCCATCGTGTTACATTATAAATATACAAACAAACCACGGAGAACAACATGGGTTATAAAACAGACGGATCATCACACAGCGATGGAATTAGTAACGAAGAAAACTTGATTGAACGATTGCAGTCGGGAGCAGCCAAACAACTGTATCCTTCTTTATCGGAAGACTTCAAGGTCATCAAGAGAGGCGGAACAAAGTTTAAGCAGGATATGGAAATAGTTGATGGAGACGAAAGAATCCTCGTATCAGCAAAGAAGAAGACAGAGATATCTCAAGGGTCTTTTGATTGGGTAAATTCCTCAGCAGCAGCAAAGTCAATACCAACTATCAAGACATTTGTAGACAGAGTAAAGGAAATTGGCGGAGACTGTGATACCAAAGGCACAGCGAAGTTAGGAGTCCTAACGGCAGCCCACCAAGCCCTACAGGATCTAACATCAGACGAGGTCTCTACTATATTGCGAGACCATGTCGCAGCAAAAAACAAAGGAATGAAGATAATCATCTCCGAGACATCAACCAAAACAAATTGGGAATATTCTTTTGAAGACTCCCCATTGTATGATTCGATTCAGAACCACACACCAACTGTCGTGATGGGAGCGGGAATAGATTCTGCAAAGGTTACTTTTAGTGACTCAAATGGGAATACCATCGATCATGGACTGCGCATTCGCATTGTTACAAACAACGGTATTGGTGCATTGATTGGTCAATCAAAAGCTAACAAGTCCTCTATTGGAGTCGTAAAGATCCAGCAGGACGACATTCCTGGATTGATTTCTGGGTTAAAAAATAAAATTCGCAAGTTTTAACTTGACAAGCATGCTTGAGCATGTTATATTATAAATATACAAAACATCAATGGAGGAATTATGAGTTTTGAATTCGTATCTGGTATTAACCAAGTAACACCAATGGCTGTAGTAGCCAAAGCAGATGATGCTAAAACAACTGAAGAACACATGGCTGACTATCTAGAGAGCATGAAGTCTCTCGAAGAGGCAATGGAGCCATTTAAGGATCAAAAACGCGACTTAAAAGCTAATTATGTCGAGAACGGTTGGCTAACAAAAGGCGAAATCTCTCTCGCAGTCAAGGCTTATCGTCTTGCGAAAGATGATACAGACATGTCGCAATTGATTGACATGGTTGAAGCCCTTAAGACCAAAGGAGTTGGCCAATGAGGTTTATTATAATAAAAGGCTATGACAATGAAGACATAGCGGTGAATGCTAGCAACATCACATCCATCAAAATGATGGGAAACCATGTTGCATTTTGCATGAGTGGTGATATTCCAATCACAACACAATTTACAAATATTGAAGCGGCAGTTGATTATATTCAGCGAGCTTCATCCATTTCATTAAACACAGGAGTACAAAAATGAAAATAGTCGATAACACAGAAAACACCAAATTAACACATCGTGATTTGGCACTAGCAGCTTATTCTTTGGCTGAACTTCACAACATGTACCTTCGGGCATACGACGAAGAGTCTTATGGCGAAGAGATGAGCAAAGAGCAGATGGAAGAAACGATTGAACGCATCCGAGTCGCTCATACCAAGTTTGATGCGATCTTGCAAGCATCAGCACCTGCCGAACAAGCGCCGGACGCAGAACCAGACGGAGAATAAATGAAGGTAAAGATTAAGAAGTTACACAAAGACGCTGTGATTCCCAAGTATGCCAAAGATGGTGATGCTGGGATGGACTTAACTGCTGTCGAAGTAGCAGCCGATGGTGGAACAATAACATACAAAACAGGCATTGCTGTCGAGATACCTCGATGGCACGTCGGGTTATTGTTCCCAAGGTCATCGGTTTACAAAACCGGACAGAGACTTACGAACTGTGTCGGTGTAATCGATAGTGGTTACCGAGGAGAAATCATGATGAAGTTTACACTCTCCCCATATCAGAGAGAATACAACATCGGAGATCGAGTCGGTCAACTAATTATAATGCCCTATCCAAAGATTGAGTTTGAGGAAGTTGAAGAGCTTTCCAAGTCCGCTCGCGGAAATACGGGATATGGAAGCACAGGAGCTTAATTTATATGCCTAAAAAGTTTGAAGGTGAAGCGAGAAAGATTCAATTCTACGCAAACAAGGATGCGCATATTCGCTTTAGAGCATCTCTCGAGAAACATAACATGACCATGTCTGAGTTCTTGAGAGCTTGCTGTAATGCGATAACTGAAGACGATAAAGATATGCTCTCTTTCATTGATTCCTACAAGGAATCATCTGAGAAGCATACAAAAAGAAATAGAAAAATAACAAAAAAAGATCTAAAGATTGGAGATTCTATTCTCAATGATTTGGGTATCGGAGAAGAAGACATCGAAAGTTTGTTTGACTTTATTGCCGATCAACACCCTGAAATATGATTTGGAACTAGTCTTTTCCAATTAAACGATCTATTTAAGATACAATCATGATTAACTACTAAGGAGATTAGGCCATGGCTAAGAAAACTTTAAACGAAGCGGTCGTTCGTCGCTTTCAAAAACTTGCGAACGTTGGTGCACTTAATGAGATGTACGGAATGAGAGAAGAGGAAGAAGCCGAAGAAGTAGAAGCAGCTGCTGATGCTGAAATGGCTGATGCCGATGCTGATGCCGATGCCGATATGGATGCTGACGCTGAAATGGCTGATGCTGATGATGACGCAATGGACGGAGACCTTGAGCTGACTGATGAAGAAGCTCAAGCAATTATCGATCTTGGCGCAAAACTCGAAGCTGCTATGGGTGGCGACATGGATGCTGACGCTGATATGGATGCTGACGCTGAAATGGCTGACGCTGAAATGGCTGATGCAGACGCTGTTGCGATGGATGCTGAAGAAGAGATAATGGAAGCTCTTCGTGGAATCAGCTACACACCTTCTAAAAACGAAATTGTAAATGAAGTTGCTAAGCGTGTTGCTGAGCGATTGCAAGCAGCAAAACTTCACGAAGCAAAATTGAATCGCGCATTGGGAAGAAAGTAATTAAATTTACTTGACAAACATACCGTTTCACGTTATAATTAAAGAGAGGCATCGTCCTCTCTTTTTTATTTGGAGACATCATGATTAATATTATTCTTTCATTCTTGTTTGGGTGCACTTTCATCTATCTTGTTACGACTGTATCCTCTGCCCTTAAAGCATCGACCGTGTTGGAAGACGCTATGCTGACTTATGCTATCCTATTAACAAGCGCTTATGAAGTAAGCGTTAGTCAATTAGAGACAGTCATTGTCGCAGGAAAAATACCAGACCAACAGGCTCAGATATTAAGAAGAGCAAACTCAAGTGAATTTGAAGCTTTCGCAAACAAAAAGATACGAGAAATATTGAAAGTCATACCAACGTCTCACACAAATATTATAAGATATAACAATTTCGCTCAAATGAAATTATACGTAACAAAACAATATAGGAGCAGATATGCAAAATCTAAACAAAAAAGGTAAGAAGACTAAAAAGAAGTCTAAAGAGGAAGTAGCGGCTGAAGAGTCAGCCGAAGAAGTATCATCCGAAGAACAAACCGAAGAAGACTCAGAAGAGCCTCAACAGCTTTCTCTAATGGATTTGCTTGGTGGTGGTGCAGGTGGAGCAAAAAGCCCAGAGGCACGCTCAATCATGTTTGTTGGAGAGGTTACCGAAGATAGGGCGGCAGATTTGATCTCTGCTTTGTTGGTTTTATCTCAAACAAAAGAGGAATCCGCAGAGAGAGCAGAACCAATCAAGCTTTATGTTTCGACATATGGCGGATCTGCAGATGAGATGTTTGGAATCTATGATGTTATTAACTTCTGTAAGAAGTTTTGTGACATTGAGACTATCGGTCTTGGAAAGGTAATGTCTGCCGGAACTTTGATGATGGCATCAGGAACGAAAGGTAAGCGTAAGATTGGAAAGCACTGTCGTGTTATGATCCACGCGGTTAATGGTGGTCAAGTTGGAGACATTCATAATCTTCAGAATGAACTCGAACAAACCGTAAGCCTTCAAGACTCTTACATTCAAGCAATGAGTCATGAAACAAATATGACCAAAAGACAGATCCAAACACTAATTAATCGTAAAGTAAACGTCTATTTGACTGCTGAAGAAGCAATCGAAAAAGGACTTGCTGACGAAATTTTGGAGTAGTAAGATGGACAAGTATTTCTACAATGAAGCCTCGGCCCAAAAATTGGGTTGGGAGCCTTCCTGGTTCGGTTGCACCAGATTTAATGACGACCTTAATGAGGCTATTGAGAAATACCAGAAGTCCAAAGGCTTAACGGCTGATGGACTTTGTGGTCCCGGAACATATCGGAGAATCTATACTGATCGTCAGGAACAAATTGAAACATTTATGCCGACCACAAAGAGCAACAAAGATTCTTTTATCATCAACAATGCAGAATATTTTGATATCGAGTGGCCAAAGGTTAAGCTTTGGTTCGAGAGTGATGGGTTTAAAATGCGCAAGGGTTTCAAGAGAGTTTTTCACAAAAGAAATCCAAACTTCTTCGTATGTCATTGGGACGTATGTCTCTCTTCAAAGTCCTGCTTCAATGTTCTTAACAACCGTGGACTATCTGTCCACTTCTTAATTGACAACGACGGAACCATCTATCAGACAATGGACATCAACGATGTCGCCTATCACGCCGGAGGTCGCAAGTGGAATGATCAATCAATCGGAGTTGAGATTTCAAACGCTTACTATCCAAAACACCAGTCTTGGTATGTAAAACATGGCTTGGGCGAGAGACCGATAATTAACGACGCAGTAGTTCACGGGCAAAAGCTTAAGCCATTCACAGGATTCTATCCCGAACAACTTGAGGCTTTAAAGGCGTTGATGAAAAGCATCAATAAAGCGACGGGAATACCCCTTAAAACACCTTTGGACCGTTCCAAGAGTACAAACACTACCGTAAGTAAGAAAGCTGCTGAGGGGCGTTTTGAAGGCTTTGTGAGCCATTACCACTTGACTAAGCGTAAGATCGATTGCGCTGGTTTGGATTTGAAGAAATTATTAAAGGAGATTTAAGATGAGCAAGAAAGTAACGGGAAAAGATTTAAAGAAGTTGATAGAGAACATGATTAACCCAGAAGCCTTGAAGACAGTATATTCTGACTCAGGCGTTACCTCCAACACATCCAAGTCAAGCCTCTTTCTTGGACTAGAGCTGATTGCCAAAGCCGATACGCCTTTCACGGAGATCACTCTAGAAGATTTTCAAAAATTAATCGACGATCCAACTATCGTAACAACAAACGTTGAGCATGCTTTATATTACTTTAAAAACCTAGCGGCGCTTAGTGATGAGAAGCTAAACAATCTGAAGGATTCCACCGAAGCTGCAAGTCTCAAAACTGGGATAAAAGCTGAACGGGCAAAGATCACTTATGACTTTTTATCGTCAACAAACGCGTATGAGACTTTGAGACTCTTTGGTAAAAAGTCAGAGGAAGTAATTAATAATTTTTATCGATATCAACGTGATGAAACATCAGGTGAACAATCAATAAGTTCTCCGAACCTAAATCCTCGCAGGATTGAGTTAGGGGATTTACCAAGAGACTATTCTGAAGTTTTAAACAACTACTTTGGTTCAACAACAGATTTCAACGAAAGAATAGTGAAACTGTCAGAAAAATCCTCAAAATATTTCAACATTAGCCAAGAGGGAGAGAAGCAGGTTAGCGAACTCTTAGGTGCACAGCCCATTCAAGAAACCCTCAGCGAAATCATGATTTTGGATTTGTTCAATCATGTGGTCAAAGAACTCGACTCTGGATCTGGTGCTTATTTTTTTGAAGCTATCTTGGGACTAATTGCTGGAGGTAGAATGTCGGGCAAAGACCTGACGCCCGCTGGTAAAGCAGGTGCTTACGACTTTGTTTATGCCGATGGAGTCACTAAAGGTTCTGCTAAGTTTTTTGGAAAAGCACAAGAAAATATAAGACAAGCAGTTAGTGGATTCGAAGCGATGTATGAAGAAAACAATCGGCAGCCAATTTCTGTAAAGTACGTCATTGCAATAAAAAAGCAAGATATTGAACAAGTTGGAGATACTAGTCGTGGATCATCTGACCCGTCAAAAATCATTGCACTCGAGCTATACACACCCGTAGTCACTTTTGATGGAACAAGTTTCAAGATCGACGGTAAAGATGCGAAGATAACAAAAGATGGAAAAGAAGTCAGATTTTATCCATGGTTATCAAAGAACAAAAGTAGTTCAATTCTTTATCTCGCACAAACGCGAACACAAACATTTCGACAGGGCATTGAGCAAAAAATCTCAAAAGAAAAAGACAACGTACAGAGTGCATTTGAAGCATTCAGAGCCTATTTTGAATATTTAAACTCAGCAGAAGAGCAAGCTAGGATCTACTCTTCAACCGGAGACATTGAAGATGGAACGAAAACGCAAGTATTTTTGAACCAAGCATCGACTGAGGTTGATAGCCTATCGACAGCGTTTACAAAGCAGAAGAAATCACAGAAGGAAGAGCAATCACAAACCAACGAGTCCAAAAAGGTCACACCAAGCTTCCTCAAAAAACTAATTCAAGAAAAGTTTAAAAAATGACTTGACAAGTCATTCATTTGATGTTATATTATATATGTAAACCAAAATGGAGGCTTTATGCAGAAACATTACAAACAAGGCTCACCTCTCAATCAAGAGATTGTTGAGGGAGTCAATATCTTAGCGGACAACGTAGCGGCAACTCTCGGACCTCGAGGACGTACCGTTGCATTGTTCCACAAAGAACAAGGCGTTCCCGTCATCACAAAAGATGGCGCGACAGTCGCAGACTTTGTCGAACTTGAATCTCCGTTCCAAAACCTTGGAGCGCAAATTATCAAGCAAGCAGCAAAGCAAACAGTGGAGACAGCCGGAGACGGAACAACCACATCAACAGTCCTCGCAAGAGCAATCTTGACAGAAGGACAAAGATATCTAACAGCGGGAGCTTCTCCTGTTGAGCTAAAGCGAGGTATCGACAAAGCAGTCGATGCTATCACTTCTGCACTAGATGAGCATGCTCGGCCAATTGAGACCGTCGAGGACATCAAGCACATCGCAACGATTTCAGCAAACAATGATCCAGTTATCGGAACCCTTATTTCAACAGCAGTTGATAAAGCGGGCAAGGATGGCTCTGTGATGGTTGAAGAAGCACGAAGCATGCAAACCACTCTTGATCTGATAGAAGGCTTTAGATTTGATTCTGGCTACCTTTCTGGTCAATTTATTAATAACGCACGAAACGGGACGGTAGATTATGATAACCCACTTATTCTTATTACAGATGAAAAACTGGAAGTCGTCGAGCAGATTATGCCGACGTTGGAGATTGCGGCGAGAGACGCGAGACCCTTACTCATCATCGCCTCGGATGTCGAGGGGCAAGCGCTTGCGGCGCTCATTGCGAATGCTGTTCGCGGAACTATGAAGATTGCTGCTGTTCGTGCTCCACGATATGGAGAAGAGCGCCGTAACATCATGAAAGACCTAGCAGCATCTGTTGGTGCAACATTTGTTTCAAGAGAAGCTGGGCTGTCTTTGCGAGAAGTAAAGCTGAGTAACTTTGGACAAGCAAAGTCTTTGAATGTAACAAAAGGATGGACAACCATCATTGGAGGTAAGGGTGATTATGAAGAAATTGATACGAGGATTGATGCGATCAAGAATGAGATCATGCAAACAGAAAATCTCCAAGAATGCGAAAGGCTACAGGAAAGAATTACTCGTCTTGCCTCTGGAGTCGCTGTCATTAGAGTTGGTGCTGCAACTGAAGTTGAGATGATTGAGAAGAAGCATCGCATTGATGATGCTTTGGAAGCAGTCAGGTCAGCACAGGAAGAAGGCATCATCGTTGGTGGTGGTGTAACGCTCCTGAGACTAGCTAGAAGCATTTCTGTGGAGACAGACAATGAAGAACAAGCCCTCGGTGCTAAAATCGTTCTGCGAGCCTGTGAGGCCCCTTTGCGAACAATGGCTAGAAATGCCGGCGAGTCTGAGGACTTGGTTGTTGAGAAGATTGTGAACTCAAAAGATGGCGAATGTTATGATTTTCTTAATAGAAATTTAACAAATGCTATTCAAACTGGGATCATCGACCCAAAGAAGGTTACAAGGTGCGCTTTGCAAAATGCAGCATCTGCAGCCGGCACACTACTTACAACGTCTCACGCTATTGTTAAAGTTTGAGACTATTTAGTGTGAAGTCGAAACTATCGGAGGTTTAGAGATATGAGCGAGAACGAAATGAATGAAATCAAACAGGCTCTAATGGAGCTTACTGTGAATATTAAACACATGGGAACCAAGCAGGATGATATGATTACCGACGTGAAATCTATCAAGGAAGCAATCTACAATCCTGAAACAGGTCTCTATGCTCGTGTCCGAGATCTTGAGCAGTGGCAAGAAAACATGTCCAGAGTAATCTGGACTGTTGGTCTTGGGTTCATTGGTCTTGTCTCAAAAGCAATTATGGATATACTTTAATCACGGAGGGAAAGTGAGAGTAAAAATAAGCTATGGAGCTGAAATGGAAGAAGTTCCGGAAGAAATTGACCAACTATATACGTACGTATCTGAGAAAGTCAGAAAGATACATAGACAGTCAGATCAAATTGAGAGTCTATTGAGAGAAGAGGAGATCGAAAGCACATTAAGTCTTATGGACAAAATGAGAAGATCTTTGGCTGAAATGGACAAGAGGCTATCGGACATTGAGATGATCAGTGTCGGATACCTAAATCACATCAAAGGAGAAGAAGATGTTCCAAACAGGAGACCTGCTATGGATCCCACAGGGTTCAGTGATGTTATCGCCGACACCTGATGCACCAGTGGACTTTAAGTATGTCGAAGAACCACGCATCGGACTTTACGTAAAACGATCAGAAGATAGAGATTTTTCTCTTGTTTTGGTAAACGGAGAACGATGGACAATAAAAAGCAAATACATAAAGCATTACAGGAGAAAACATGCTAGTAAAGTTAGTTGAAGTGCACAGACCGCAAGGTGATCGAGTCTATTTGGATGAGATACATGTAACACCAGCCGCTGTGACAACAATCCGTAGAGAAGATTCAAGCGAAATGATAACCGAGGCTCGTAAGTTGGGAATCGACCATGAAGCTCAGTTTAGTAGAATCACCATCATGGAGGGCCCACAAGCACGTTCAGTCGTGGTTATTGGATCCCCAGAAGAGTTAAGGCGCAAGCTGAATAAAAGACAACTGTTGAGGGACTAATGAAACATTTTAAAATTATTTGCTGGACCGAGTGTCCTTTCTGCATTAAAGCTAAGAACCTACTCATTCAACAAAACGAGCAATTTGAATATTGCTCAGTAGACCACTCTAGAGAACTATTGGCTCATTACAAAACTATTTACAATCATGGTACTGTACCAATCATTGTTTTGAAGGAGGAAGGTGTGAATGATAAACTTATCGGTGGATACACAGAGCTTAACGCCTTCATCAAAGAAAGATCACCTTAAGATAGTCTTCTCTGAGATGACCTACTTGGTTGAATCTTCTTTCAATGTAAGCGTCGAAGAGATTTATGGCGAAATATCATTTTGGACTCCAACTCCTGACGATGAAGTTGAGGAGTTGGAGCTTTTTGGTATTATAGACATCGCAGATGAGACCACAATATTTGAAAAAATTGTACATCTAACTCATGAGGCAGGCCATGTGATTTACCACATGGATGAACTATTTAGAGAAGTAGAGGACACTATGTTTACAGAATCTTTAGCTTGGTACTTAGGGTATCACTTTATGGCTGAGCATGGATACTATATTGATATGTCCGAATATGAAAAAGAAATTAGCTACGCATTAAAACTATACAGACGGAGAGAAAATGATAGAGATGTTGAATAGAAAAAGAGAAGTCATCAAACCATGGGGTAAAGAGGTCATATGGGCAGAGACAAAAGACTATGTCGGAAAGCTTCTTTATATAGACGAAGGTCACAAACTAAGTCTTCAATATCATCAAGAGAAGGAAGAGACCATCCTTGTCATATCTGGAGAGCTAGAGTTGACCATTTCTGGTCATGCTCGATTAGGTATGTCCACATTGAGATTGAGCGAAGGGGATACTTTCCACGTAACACCCGGCACAATTCACAGATTCTCAGCAACTCTAGGAACAAACGTGGTGCTTGCAGAAGTATCAACTAATTATTTAGATGATGTTGTAAGATTGGAGGATGATTATGATCGCGATTGCTAGCGTGTTAATGGGTTTGGCGTTTGGTGGTACATTTGACGTGTACGTTTCACCAATGTCTTTCGTTGACCGTGCGACAAATGAGAAGATCACAATCAACCACGAAGCAGATGCATCGCTCTATTACTCTTCGATGTATGCATCATCGGCCAAGATGGACAATGGTCACGGTGGATATGAGAGAGCGGAGAAGCCAAGAGTATTTGGTAGAGACACGATAAAATATGCATACCCAGACTGCAACTATCGCAGGGAGCCGTTGGGATGCTCCATTCAAAATGGACACTACTATGTTGAAACAACTGTAACATTCAACGATGATCAAATGATCATGAGAGCAATCCTTTATAATAAAGAAGGCATTATAATTCACACTTCATCTCGAACTGATGAAATGATAGTCAATTGGATCAAACAACAAGAAGTCACAATCATAGAGTCCGAAGGTCGTGGTGGAAAGCAAACAATGACTCACTACGGTAAAGAAGAGCTCCCGCTGAAGTGGGAAATTCCATACAAATTGTTGCAGTCACACGTACAACAGGCGGTCATGGGCTTGTGGGTCGGCGTAAAAATTGATTAGTCTTTACCAAAAGACAAGCCCATTCACTAGTTCCCAATAAAAACCGTTTGTAACCGGTTCGTTACATTTTTTTGACCCCTAGTTACTTATAGGAGGTCGATACTATGGGAAGACTAGCACTATTTTTACTTTTATTACTGCCGCCGAGTGATCCTCAGGGAAGCGGTTACGATCCTACATTCCATTCAGACTTGTATAAGTTTTCTGAGCGTGGAGTTAGGAACGCATACACTTCATCTGTTGTTATTACGGCAGCATCAGACATGGGAGGAATCTCTATAGGATCTGGAAATTATTTTCACATCCACGGACATAGATTCGTACTTACCGCAGCCCACGTTGTAGACGGCTTCGCAGCCATCGCCATCACAGAAAGAAGCGGAGACATACACAAGACAACAGTCGAACATATCGATCATACATTAGACATCGCTATATTGAGAGTCGAGACTCCGTTGCGATTCACAAAGCCTGTTGATTATAGGCCATCAAGAACACCTAAAGTTGGAAAGGAGATTTTTTATTGTGGACACCCTAATCAAATGTATTTCACTAGCTATCACGGAAGAGTGTCTGGATTTAACGGCCAATATCTATTGCTTGACACATTTGCTTGGCCTGGCTCAAGCGGCTCTGTAGTATTTAACAAAGAAGGTCAGGTCGTTGGGACAATTTCCGCTGTTTCCATGGATGCTCCAACAGGTGTTCCCGTACTGGTACCCCACTTTGTTAGAATTGGACCAGTGACGGACTACACTCGCAAGTTCATACTGGAGATCTTACTAAATGAGTGTCGATAGCGTTTCTATTGGTACCATCATCATGGACAATGGTAGTCTAGGTATCATCACGAATGAAATCAAGTCAGGAACATGGTCCGAAGAGCCGTGGTTCAATTGGACTACGAGCTATGAAATTAAGTATTTCGATGGAACGTGTTGCATCATGACAAAGAATTCTCTAAAAAGATTGATGGAGTCAGGCAAGATAGTTGTACTTGATGATTCAAAAAAATGAACCTACTACTACCCCCCTACCCCCCTACCCTACTGGGGCTCCTGTCATGGTAAGCCCCGAATATGACGATGTACAGGACATTATAATGGACCTGTGGGACTATTGTATGTTGCTTGAAGACGAGTACCACAGAACAGGCAACCAAGGCACACTATTTAGATTCGCAATAGCAATCATGACCGTTCAATATTGGGAGGATGTGCTGATGAACATGGAGGGAATCGATGTCTTCGAATTTTATTTTTAGAAGAGGAGACCTGTTGGGAGTCAAAGACAGAGAGTATGTCTACGGCTACGTCATCGCACAGGTTATAAGGTACAATAGATTCTTCTATTGCAAAGATGTGCTCACTGGTGAGTTCCACTTCATTGTTTTTGATCCCGAGTTTCACTTCATAATGTGTCCCGCATTTGACCCAGACATAAAGCCAGACATCGATGTAATTTCGATGGGCGCAGAATTTTATGATGCGTTGGACAGATTGTTCGATTTCTCCGATGAAGACGAGTCCTCGGCGGATTGGTAGATTAATTTACTTTACATAACTAAGATGAAAGAAGAAGCCAAAAAAACTTTACATAACTAAGATGAAAGAAGAAGCCAAAAAAACTTTACATGACCATAGCCAAGAAAGTAAAAATAGATGGACAAAAACTGTCCGCCTAATACAAGTATAGCACAAAAATGTCCGTTTGTCAATCAATAACCACCAAATACTTTACATAACTATGCGAAAGAAAGGGCAGAAAAGCAACTTACTTTACATAACTATCCACACGCGCAATACCTTTATATAAACAAAAAAACTCCCACCCCAAAACCATCTTGAAAAAAAGTTTCCAAAATGACTTGACAGATCAATCAAAACAGATTACATTAAGAAGACACAATGGAGAACAAATGAAAACTTATGAAGACACGCGCAAGTTTGAGACAGGCGATCTCGTCACGCTGACGCATCCCGACTATAAGGATATAAAGAAAGGAACGATAGGCATAGTCCTCGATCCCGTAACGCAATGGAAAGTACTGATGACTGTTCATATTAACGGTGATGTGTGGTCTTTCCCTGAGCGAGAGTTTGTTCACACACGTAATTATAAGGAGACAACATGAATAAGATGATAGGAAAGAAATGGACGATAAGAATGGATGGAGAACTCAGAACCTACGAGATAATCAACGTAGACGATGAGGGGTGGATAAAGATAAAGAGAGAGGGTGCAAACGGTCACTCTTATCTTCATGAGACCATCAACAAGCATTTCTTAGCCAAACTCGGCTATACACCACAGAAGAAACAATGAAACCACCATTTGAAGTCGGAGACCTTGTGCGCCTGTCGTTGCGTGGTAAGATGGTGTTGTCTTATGTTTCAGAAATAAAACGATCAGTAGGTATCGTCACACGAACAAATCCCAACCCCGACATTCAACTTTGCGATGTGCAATGGGCATCCGAACCCGAACCAATCGAGATGCACTGGGACTTTATTGAAGAAGTAACAAAAAAAACTTGACAAACTTTTCAAACGTGTTACCTTATTTAAACAACAAACAACGGAGATAGAATGTACTATCAAGTAAGCGACTTGCTCCGAGGCAAGCATGGAGGGAAAATCTTCATGATTAAAGAGGTCATAGACGTTAAGCGAGCACTGTTCAACGGTGTCTACATGAACGACACAGTGGGCTACAGGATAGCCCCTACTCACGACCTAGACTACACCTTTGTAGTCGCTCACGACGAACTACACGAAAGATTTGAACCCTTAACAATGGAGAAAAAATGAACTACGACATAGGAGACCTTGTTCGCAACACTCTAAATGGTGACGTGGGCATTGTTGTTTCAACAAAGATACCACATGTTAACAAGGGTGTTCGAGTCCACTGGTCGCAGACAGGAGAGCGACGAAACTATTACAAGGGTCAACAATACCAACTGGAGAAAGTATGAACTACGACATAGGAGACCTTATCTATGCACCCAAGTGGGGTGAGTATGCCGTTTACCTAGGTAAAGGCTCGTGGATAGGGTGGATACACATTTTTAGATTAGAGACAGGGTCAAAGGATCAAGTCCATGATTTTGTTTGGGAGAAAGCATGATTGAGATAGGAACATTGGTTCGAGACTGGCTGAGTGGCGATCTAGGCATCGTTACAGGTTGGACAGACATCCACAACACAAAGTACGTTTTAGTAAAGTTTTTGACTGGCTATTGGGAGGGTGATACCGACCCAACATTGCCCGACTCATTGGAGGTGGTAGCGTGATACGAAAAGGAGACATGGTCGGTTTCAAAATGAAAGGCGACTATCACCTAGCGATAGTCATTGACGACCTCGGTCAAGGCTACCCCTATGGACGCTACACAGGTCTATTGATAGGTAGTGATGGAGACTACATCCCACTAAATGAAACAGAACTAACCCTACTGTCCACAAAGAAACAGGTCGATGGTTGGGTGCGACAAAAGAATCTACAGAAATTACTTGACAAAAAGAAGTGAACGAGTTACCTTATATAAACAACAACAAAACCTCATTCCAAACGGAGAACACATGAAAATATATGAAGATAGAAACAAGAAAAGAGAAATACAATGCGCCTATTGCTATGGCGAGGGACACAACAAACGCAACTGCCCCACGATGAAAGCACACTGGGAGTTAAACAAGCATCTTGATCCAAAGACAGCCATTCATGACGACCTTGTAGGTGTAGACATCAACATGTTCCCAAAATACTACCAATCTTATTGGGGTGATCAAACAGCCCATGCCCAGTATTTTGGGAACCTAGCCTACATGACCAAGCGATTCGCTCCAAAGTCCGAGACAAAGACAAAGAAACGCAAAAAACCATCTTGTGGTTTCTGTGGCTCAAAAGCCCACACCCGACGTAACTGTAGCAAGATGAAGAACTTTATCTATGTTCTCAACGAGAGTAACAAAGCATTTCGCTCACAGTATTACGACAGGTTCATCGAGGGTATGGGGCTAGGTGCTGGTGCTTTGGTAGAGCAACGCATAGGAGATAGATACTCTGATATGGACAAAACGACTGTTGCTATTGTTTCAGCCTTTCCAACAGAAAACATTATGTTTACAAACGTGTTGCGACGATGGTCTGACTATCACACAGCCCACTCCATTACTACCCTACCCAACGGTGTACCCACGAAAGTAAGCATAGGATACGGAGGAATGTTTTTCGACAAATACATGTATGAAAACGGAGTGAACCATGACCGTAACACTGAACTCTACGGACACTTTGGCTACATGTTTTCGGGCATTGGACAGATCATCAAAATCGTGTCTCCTGCTCCGAACAAGCCCTCCAAAGAGTGGTTCATGGGACAATCGCCTTGTTTCGACTTCATAGTCAAAAAGCGTACGATGAACCAAATCATGTGCGAACTCGGCAGCACCATCAAAAAGTTTTACCCACACGACAATCTAAGAACCAAACTAGGAACGAAACTCTATGACCAACACTACGCAAGATAACTACGCAATAGGTGACCTCATTGTTCGACCTTGTTCTACAACAGGGACGAGCATAGGGATCATTCGACTTATCGACAACACATGCTCGACACCCTACTTTGTTGAATGGATAACTGGCTACATGCAAGGCTACACCCATGCGATTGCCCGATGCCATGTTGACGAGTGGTCAAAAAATGTCCGTCAAAGTAACAAATAAAACTTGACAGATCAATCAAAACACATTACATTACTAATATAACCACAAAACATGGAGACATTCAATGCAAACATCAATAACTAACAAGCAACTTGCCGATACTCTTAGGCAATGCAAGATCAATCTGAAAAACAAAAGCAAAGAAACCAAAGATGTGTTATCTGAATATGAAGTCAATGATTTATTTTCGGTAGAAGAGTTTTGGCTCAAAACAATAGAGGTCATTGGGTTTAGACATTATCATCAAGTCAATGTATTCTTGCAGAATCTCGAAAAATCAGGCAATGTAATGCGATGCAACGCCAAAAAGAAATCCCAAATAACCGGTAATAAATGCTTGCAATATAAAAAAATCAAATAAAACTTGACAACTTAACCTAAACACATTACATTACTAACATAACCACAAATCATGGAGACAACATGAAAGTTTACGTCGGACAATTTAGATACATTCACGAGGGACTCGTAGATGTGTTTCTCGCCACAACCGAGAGCAAGATCAAGGAACTACTCGTAGAGCAGATGCTCGAATACGTCAAGTGGAATAGCGAACCTGTGCTACCACCACAACAAAACTATGATGACCTAACCCACATCGGATTTGATAGGGAATGGTTCGAAGTCACCTACGACACACAAACAGTCCATTCAGACGGACACATCCTCAAGCACGTTATGGAGACAATATGATACAAATCGGAGACCTCGTACAAAACAAAGAGAGTGGGAAAATAGGTGTAGTCACTAGACAAGACCCCATTTACGTCAACTACTATGATGTCCAGTTCCACGATGCTATCTACTCTATTCACACATCAAACCTTAAACCATTGGAGAAACTATGATACAAATCGGAGACCTCGTTCAGAGCAAACTCAGCGATAGGATCGGCATTGTCACTCGATTTATTCAAAATGACCCAACTTACGTTTACGTCCTCTACCACGATGCTACTTGTTCCATTCACACATCAAAACTAACAAAACTGGAGAAAAAATGATACAACTCGGAGACCTCGTAAGGATAAAAAACTCACCCAATCAACCACCCCGACAGCCAAGATATATCGGCAAACTGGCTATCGTCGTTATCAGAGGTACGTGGAGCGCAGATGTTCACGTTGTAGGCACTGGGTGCGAACGACGCTACCACCTTGATAACTTGGAGAAATTATGATACAACTCGGAGACCTCGTAAAGAGCACAAACACAGGAAACATCGGCATTGTTGTCGCGATGGATATGACTGCTAAGAATGACTATTGGTTCGTTATGATGCACGATAAAACCTACTCAATCCACAGAAGAAGATTGGAGAAGTTATGATAGAAGTCGGAGACCTTGTAACAGTGCGAGAGATCGACACAATCGGCATTGTTGTAGCCACATACACAGACAACGTTGTAAACGTGTTGTTTGATAATAGAACCCACACTGTCCACGAAAACAGACTAACAAAACTGGAGACAAAATGAGCAAAAATCAAATCAAACTAACCATCGACTTGAGCGATGACCTACTAAACACACTCTTAACCGTCATGGCTATCACAAGCCAACAGAACGCCCTACAAGGGGCCATGCCTATGCTTATGGGTGCTATGGGTGGTCAAGGCAAGCCCACGCCACCAAAGGGCGAGGAAAAGCCATCTATGGGCTTTAACATGGATAAGAAATGATGCTCCTACTACTAGCCTGTATGACCCCTAAGCACATAGGCACGATAGACATTATGGATGGTGGTCTTTGCACCGTTGAGTTTGGAGACCATTTCCACATCTATGATGTTTCCGTCTGTACCGACCACAAAGAGGGCGAGACAATAAAACTTAAATAAAAAACTTGACAAACTTTTCAAACGTGTTACATTACAATATAACCACAAAACATGGAGATAACATGTTATACAAAGGATGTTTCATCGCAAGAATACCTAACGATGAGAAAGCACAATCAACCATCAATGCCCTCAAGGCTCAACATGGTCAACTACGACTACATGGTAGACACAAAGACCGTAAAGGTGCTATGAAAACCGTTGGTCGCACTCTAAACACTCATGGAGACCTACCTTGGTGGCTAGGCACTGAGATCATGATCTATCGTGGAGAGGATGGGATGACCTTTAAGCAGTTTCAGTCGGTCAAACTGGGAGACTTAGTCGAGTCGATTTATTTTAACTCGAACAACCTCCAATCTATCGGCATCGTTGTCGACAAGAAAGGCAAGAACAAACTCAAAGTAGCCATGAATGGCTCGACAGAATGGACTACGAGAAATAAAGTTATTCTTTTTACTTGACAACTGAACTCAAACGAGTTACCTTATAGTATAACCACAAAACATCGGAGGTCAGGATGACCAAGAAACGACAGAAGAAAAAGAATAAGAAGAAAGGATTACCAAAGGAACGCAACTGGCTTGCAGTCCACGCTCACAACCGAAAGGGTGGAGCACATGTAGACCGTAAGAAACAAGACAACAAGAGCAAGTGTCGTGGTCGGCACAAGGATGCAGAATGAGCAACGGTACACTATTACGAGCCAAAGGCAATCGCATGCCTTTCATCATCATCAACAAAGTCATAATAAACAGGCATCTGGTCGACGTTATGGTCGAGATAGATGGTTACAAAATCGCTAGATGCGACAGGATAAACCATCCATTCGTTGTGGACGAAGAAGATTTCCTCGCTCGGTTCGAGGTGATAGCGTGAGCAACTATAATCCATTCGAGATAGGCGACCTTGTCTCCCACCACGATGGTAGGGGTGTAGGCATGGTGATGGGTGTCCGTAAGGATACGTCAAACCTAACAGTGGGCAAGTGCATCAAAGTAAAGGTCAAATGGTTCGAAACTCCATTTATTTGCACCAAGGCTTGGTATTTCCCTGCATTTTTGCGACACTCAACTGAAACGGACAAAAAATGACCGTCAAAGTAACATAAAAAACTTGACAACTAATCCACAACAGGTTACCTTATAGTATAACCACAAAACATGGAGACAACATGACTAAGAAGAAACTAACCAAGAAACAAAAAGCCGAAATGCTTTACAATGCAACGATGATAGCCGAGGGAGCGATGGATGAGACAAGCGACATGTCCTACATTCAAGCATGGCAACATTTGCTCGACTCAGGAGAATGTTGGAAACTTCAAGGCTTCTTTGCACGAAGTGTTACAAGGATGATTTCAGATGGAACATTGATACCACCAAACCCCGAAGAAGAAGTCGAGAATAACGGAGACGAGAGATGAGTGACAAATGGTTCACAGGTATGCCCGTTTATCACCATAGACGTAGGTGCTATGGCTTCCTCCTTTACGAGGTCAGTCGTGGTTCGGATGAATACCAAACAGGTGCGACAAAGTTTGGCACACAATGGAAATGCCTTTGGGTTATACACATGGACACAGATAGACATTCAGAAAAAACCAGTGTCCATCAGCAAGGCAACCTTGCTCCGTCTCGATTTACCAAGAACATGGAGGTAAAATGAATGTTGGAGACTTAATAAAGTATCAAGACGAACTTTACATAGTGATGGGGTTCGAGCAATCGTTACCAGTCGCTAGAACCGACCTAGAACAAGTGGTTATACATCATGCTAGAACACTCAAGAGACGCACCATTCCAATGAAGTGGCTTAGACCACACTGGAGGAAACAATGAAGATCGGAGACTTAATAAAAGTAATAGAAGATACTATCTATGACCCTCATGGAATAAGCAATCAGTTGGGGATAATAGTCAAAGATGGTCGCCAAACTGCTAAGGTTCGGTGGCTCAACCCGAAACCACACAAGCCAACTGAGAGTTGGGTTCACTACAATAGACTGAGGCTATTATGCAAGTCGGAGACTTAGTAAACACACCATCCAACGGTATAGGTGTAGTCATTGACCTAAAGACCGTCGCTACCATCCAAAACCACACTATGGTTTATCTGTTGCACTATATCGACGGAACAAAGCACTGGTGGACAGTAGATCATTTGGAGGCCCTATGCAAGTCGGAGACATTATCCCATTCGGACAAAAACTGTCCGACGAAGTAACAGAAAAAACTTGACAAACAAAACTAAACGAGTTACATTACAATATAACCAACTACTACCCCACATGGAGAGACCATGAACAACCGAACTTGCATCCATTGCGAAGATACTTTCAACTTACACTCACAACTCAAGCAACGTGTCGGAGGACGCATCAACGAGTGTCCCGACTGCGTTGTTGAACTACAAACAGAAATCAAAGAGACCATTCGAGCCGTTTCCAGTGGAGATGGTAAGATGGCTTGCATCCAAATCCTCAAGTTCAACAACGAGGACGACGCTGACCTTTATCGCAAGGGTTGGGATCAATGGTCGGGTTGGAACAACCAACGTAGTGGCTCAGTCCACGACGTAGCCTTTACAAAGATAGGCGAGAACAGTGG
>Ga0098060_1000246_pt1 | contig 26333 bp, 10 predicted proteins | sample 21_taG_FD_77063 | JGI IMG/M metagenome (GOLD analysis project Ga0098060, IMG submission 77063) | Marine viral communities from the Subarctic Pacific Ocean - 21_ETSP_OMZ_AT15319 metaG | ecosystem: Environmental > Aquatic > Marine > Oceanic | place: Pacific Ocean | collected 2015-01-19 | reverse complement strand
TGGTATAACTACCGCCTCCCAAACTTCAGCACTGGTAGCAACTAAAGTTCCATTAGGAGCGAAGTATTCGTTGCTATACACGTCCACCGTATAACCTTCTTGTATCGCTAAATAAGTATAATGTATATTACCGTTTGCTAACATCCATTCATCTAAAGCGTTATAACCATACGGTTCAGCTAATCGATGTGTTAATCCTATATTCCAAGATAAATTTTTACCTTTACGTTGTCTATATCTTTCAGAAGCCTCAAAGTATTTAATATCAGCAAAACCATCTTCTAGGTATTCTAACTTTAAAGCGAAAAAGTTTATACACAACTCATCCCCACAACCATCGTCAGAGCTAAATCTAATAAAATGGTGTTGATCCATATAGTCAATGCCTTCTTGCCTTTTATAATCGACCTCAAATAGATATTCAACTCCTTTAACCTTACCAACAGTGGCCGCGTCACTGTAATTAGATTCAGTTCCATCATAAAATGTTTGCGCTTTATTTTCGTAGCCAAACCTCGCTATCTTCCGTAAACCTATGGTAAAATTATAATCATAAGGAGTTGAAATAGTTTGTGTAGATAAACCATTATCTACAGAAAAAACATCGACATCAGAAAGCGACGTCCCACCGTTAACAGCGGCATAAAACGTGGAGAACTTTAACATCTTCTTAACATCCTCAATTCCATATGTTTGTGAGCAGCATTTTTTAGGCATAGTGCAAGCCATTAAAAATGTAGTCAATAATATTATTAATCTTTTCACCATTGTTATATAGTCACTTATTTTTACAGTTGTTTAACTTTTATTTTTCTAGTTTTTATTCCTTTAGTTTTTATTCCTTTAATTTTCTTTTCTTTTTCTTTTTTGTCATCTTGAATACCAACTTGGAAAGGCGTCCAACCACCAAGCATATGCGCTCTTTGCCACATTTCGTAATCATCATTTAAAGCGTGTTGTATATTAAACGCGTTTTGATGCCAACCATGAAGAGGAGCATTAGTAATAGCTTCTATAGTTAATAACGACGCTTCTAAAGATGGGTTACCTAATTCAAATTTAAATTCATCTTGTTTTTTAATTTTAGCCCACTTCATCATATCACCAGCTCTATCTAGTTTACTAAACTTAGAACCAATTGGTGGTGATATATTTAACAGCGCTTCACCAACTTCAGTATAATCAGCACTAAAACCAGGTTTTTTACTTTGTTTTGCATATTGAATAGCGGCGTTTTTAAACGCTGATAAAACAGCTCCTTGTACTCCAAAGCCCCTTAAGAACGAATCTGTAGTAGAGCTCAATGCGTATGTTTTTGATTTTTCAACTGTTTTTTCTGGCACATCATCTTCGTTTAACATTAAAGCAAACATTCCCGATTGTAGTCCAGCAAACATAGCTATTTGAGCACCCATGTAATAAGTTATTCTCCCCATTTTTTCCCCTAATTCAGCTGTATTTTTATACCTACCTTTAGATATGTCAAGTATATCTTTCATACCAGCTCTATTCATCTGCATTGGAGTGTTTGCAAATGGCAATATAAATCTACCTATTAACGATGTTTGTTGTTTAGACAATAAGTCTGCTCTTGATGACTGTTGTGTTCTTTCTGATAACATCTGAAAATCCAACCAAGCTTGTTTTTCAGCTTCTTTGGTTTTCATGCCTTGTTTTTCATACATTTTAATTCGGTTTCTATAAAACGTAGCACCACCAAAGGATATTGCAAAACTATCCGCGAGTTTAGTTGGTGTATAACCAACTTTGAGAACTTTAGCGATTATTGATTGTATAGGATTTTTTGAACTTGCGGCGGCAGAAGCTATTTCAGCTTCAGTTACATTTATCGACAAACCATCTCTTCTTTGTTTTAGCATGTCAGAATTCATTATATACATAAAATCTTTAGAAAACTGAGGTATGTTTGCCATTGCTTTAGCGGCTGCAATAGGATTGTTTTCTCTCATGTTTAAAAAGTTAAGTGTAGAGATTGTTTGTAAAGCCGCGGATCTAGTATTAAAGTTCATAATACTACCAATAGAGCCATTTAAATAATTCATCATCATAGCGCTACCTCTATCCATTTTTAACGATCTAGTTCTACCAGTTTCCATACGATCAAACATGTCTTCAATATTTTCTCTCCATTCGGTACCTAATTTAGATTCCATCTTATTTAGATTTGCTTCAGAAAACATTTCGTTTTTTACATCTATAAATTCTTGTAAAAACTTTTTCCTACTAACACCTCTATCTATATTTGTAACTTCACCAGCCATTGTTTCTGCCCACCAGTCTTGCCCAGGTTCTTTTAAGCCTTTTTCTTGTTTTGTTATTTTAGCAAATTGCTCTGCGTAGAACTGTAGTTTTGGATTTTTTATTACATGTTCTACCAATTTATTTTCTGTTGTTTTTGCTAAATCAGGGATTTTATAACCAGCTTTATTCCAAAGATATACTCTCATAGCCATATCATTAGTAAATGTAGTTCCCTCAACCTCTTTTGAAATTTCTTTAACAATATCTTTATTTTGCTTACGAAGAGCCATGTAGTCGTTTTTAGCGTTTTGCCTAGCTGTGTTATAATCTCTTATACCTCTCTCAAATGGTATTATAAGCTTTTCTTTAAGCCACTTTTTATTTTCTATACCTTTTTTACTCTTACCGTACAACGGTTCTATAAGTAGTTCTAAATCAGCAGCGCTATCTCGCATAAATACTCTTCTACGCTTAATATCTTTACCTCTAACTTTAGCTTCAGCTTTTGAAAATACTTTTTCAGAACCTATATCTAAAGAGTGTTCCATTATTTTGTTAATATCACGGTTTAAATCTACCTCTCCAAGTTTAGAATAATTCTTAGCTTGTCTAACTTTGGATTTAATATCTAATTGATTTAAAACATCTCTAACAGCTTTAACATTAGGTAAAGCATCATCTACAAAATACATATCGTTGTATCCTTCGGAAAATTTTTCTAACATCCACATTGCTTTTGCTTCTCCAGTGCTATTACCCAATCCAGTAATATTTTCCATGGGGATTTTAACACCCTTAGATTTCAACCAACCATATATAGCAGTTGCTGCCTCGGGAGGTCTTGCGGTTAAAATATACATATTGTCTGGTCCAAACTTAGCTAATCTTTCTTGAAACTTTTTAAACATTGGACCCTCAACCCCACCCCTGACCTTAACAAAATCTTTAAAGTCAAACGTGTAGCCCTGTTGTGCAAATTTAGGCCCTTCAATAGGCCATTTACCAGAACTAATTTTAACCTTTTTACCAGTGTTTGGCTCTCTAGCTATAATAAAGTTTTCGCCTTTGTCTATTAAAGTCTCATCAAAATCAAAAAATGATCCACCTCTAGCTTTTGTGTTACCTTTTCTACCCTCGGCTAATGCTTTATCAATAATGATAGCGTCTTTCATTATTTCATTGTTACTAGTTTTTGAGTATTTTTTACCAAGTACTTTACTCATTTGCTTATTATTAATCGCTAGTATTTTTTTACTATTTAATCGTTCTAAACGCTTTACACTTGGATCACTTAAAAACTCTTTCCAACCTAACGCGTTGTTAAGACCATGTGTAGATCTAGGTATAGATTTAGCTACAAGTTGTGGAATAGCTCTATATGTCATTCTTACCATACCACTTTTAGTTTCTTTACCTCTAAATGGTCTAAGTGTCATGATAACATCACCCTTTAATGGTGGCACATTGAAAGCATTAGGATTTTTACCCATATAAAATAATCCTCTAGACTGTATATTCATATAGTAATTTGGAACGCCTTTTTTATTGTATAATTCGTTAATAGTTTCTACTCTAGCGTTTTTATCTACAATTGTAACGCCATTGATAAAACCTTCTTCAATAAGCTGATCGTAAACTTTTCTAGGTATGGCGTCGTTTGACTTTTCCATTATTATCTCCCCATTCGTAAGTTCGTACACCCTGTTTTTTAATTTAACCCACCCGTCACCTGCTTTTTCAACTAATTTTAAAACATCAGGATTAGTTTTGTAATTTTTGTTTATAATAGCCTCACGGGTATTTATATTATAACTATTAACGGTTATACTACCATGTTGAGCGTTTAACATCTTTGTTTCTATAGGCGTGCGCACTCCATGTATCTCAATATCTAAGTCTGGCGGATCTTCTTTACCTTCTTTAACTTTTTCAGACAGCAACCTTACCCCTTTTTGTTTTCCAGCGATATTTATTTGTGTTTGTTCCCAAACTGGTCCTCTTCCAGAGGGAAGTTTTTGCAACGCTCTGTGAATAGCTCTATCTAAAGTAGCGTCATATAATATACCTTTAGCGTATTGATCATAGAATATATAATCAGAAGTATATTGACTTATATGTTTAAACTCTTTTTTCAATACCGGTTTGTTATTTACAAAATCATAAACCTCAGCTATGCCTTTAGTAGAAATTTTTTCCATTAATTCAATGGCATTTGTCATAAACTCTTCAGCAGAAGGTATACGTTCATTTGGATTTGCTTTAGCATAACGTTTGGTAGAAGTTCCATCTCTAAGTTGTAAAAATCTTTTTTCTAAACTCTCAGGCATTATCTCACGTAAACCTTGATTAACCATTAATTGATCAAACCTAGATATAATAGCTTTGGTGAGTTGACTATGCTTTGTGACAACTTGAGAATACGTACCGTCTCTATTAATACCAACTGCTTCTTTAACAGCTTTTATATCTATATTGTCTATTTTGTATTGACCTTGTGGGCCTGATTTAGTTGTAACTGTTTTGCCCTCGGGAGTTAAAGCACCTCTTATACTTCTTTTATTATAACCAAGCTCTAATATTTTATTTGGCATACCAGTCGATTTATCAGGTACCTGTATAGATCTTTCTACTTTTTTACCCTTGATTTCAACAGTATATTTCTTTGCTGTTGTTGTAAATCCCTGTGGCCAACCATCAACAATAAAACTCATTGTTTTATCCATAAAAGGTTGTACAGCCGCTATATCTTCTATATTTAAATCTTTATTCTCTTTTATCTTTCTAGCTATTTCTGGCGCTATAGGTTTACCAGCCATTTTACCTTTCTTATAAGTAGCATTGGTAGTTGTAAAAAGCTTAACAGTCGACCCAAGTGTTAAATTAGGCACTGTTTTATATATCATATCTTTTGTAAACTCATTTAATTTAGCCTCGTTTACTTTATCACCCACCATAAAAGGAGCTTGAATTTCAGTGTTTATTTCTTTAGCTATCTGACCCTTAAACTTACTCACATCGGCCATAGCTTCATAAACCTTTATTCTCTTACCGGTTTCTAAAACACTCTCAATTCTACCAGCTTCTAATTGATTATTTACAGTTTCTACAATACCAGGACCTTCGTCAACTATTTCTCTAACTTTTTCTTCTGATAAAGATAATTCAAATTTATTTTTAGTAGCTTCTCCTTTTTTAAGGACATTACCCATTTTATTATTTATCTGTTTATTTATCCAACCAGACAAACCAAAGTCTTTTCCTTCTATTTCTTCTACTTTTTTAGTGATATCAAAGTTTCTTATATGACCACCTATTTTAACTTGTCCTTCACCAATTCCACCCATTTCCATAACAGTATCCCAAACTAATCTATCAACATCAATACCGGGTAATTTAGTATTTCTTACAAAGTCGTTCACTTTCTTAGTTGTAATCGTTACAAGGTCAGGTAATATTTGATCGTATACTTCCTTCCATTTACCAGACATAGGATCACTTTCTGGACCCTTCCAATCTTCACGAGAAAACTTTTCAGCTAACTCGTTTATTTCTATCATCTTCGTGTTAGAGAATGATTTTTTGTTTATAGTTTCTATAGCGCCTTTAGTAACTTGAGCGGCGTTCTTTTGCATGAACCTACCTATCTCATATTTTGAAAAACCTCTTTCCGATGCTGAATATAGATCATCTAGCAATCTTTTTATTCCTTCAGCATTTTCAATAGAATATGGTTTAGAAAATCTCCCTAAAACAGGAAATACCTTTCTTAAACGAGGATATATCATGTTTTCTAAAATCTCACGATTACTTTTATTTAAACTTATTTTTTTGTTTTTTAAGTTTTCTACATACGATGTTAAGTACTCTTCGTAATATTCGTTTTTATTTTTCTTATAAAAATTTCCATTTTTATCCATAACCTTAGAGTTTCCAGCGTATTTTTTCTGTACATCAGCTTGGATTATTTCATAGGCTTTAGGATCTTTTAATTTTAAATTCTCTAAAAATTGATCAATTACGTCTATACCGTCTTGAGATATTTTGCCTGTTTTTCTGTCTTTTAAAACGTCTTTTAATATATGATGTCCAACTTCGTGGACACCAGTACCTAAGGTTCTAGCATTTAAAGCCGCTTCTGGGTTAACAACTATTATAGACTTGCCATCTATTACGTCGTGAAAACCAGCAGATTTTTTATCACCACCTTTGGCTATATAATCTGTCGTGTTTTTAGCTATTTTAAAATCAGCACCAAGATCTTCAGCAAGTTTTTGAGCAACTCTAGTTTCAAGTTCTATACGCTTCATGAAGTCAGCTTCAAATTGTTTAGCTATTTCCGCAACGCCTTCTGTTTTGCTTTTGATTTTTTCATTAATAATTGCTATTTTAGCATCATTTATCCCATCTTTATTATCAGCCTGTAACTTTCTCTTCTCTATATTTAATTGAGAAGTATCAGTCATTTCATCAATAAGTTTATCTCTTAGTTTTGGATCAATTAATTTAGCGCTCCCGCTTTTACCAACTAAAATCTCATTGATACCTTTAACAACTCTTTGATAGGAACCTATTGTTTCGTCCCAAATAGCGTGTATATCTGTTCCCTCTCTACCCCCAGATAATTTAAGTTTTAAATATCTTTGCTGTGCTTTTGTCATTGCAGCAATATCAGCTACGTCTCGCGCTGAATGACCTTTTCCAGATCTCCACTTGTTGTTCAGCATTATAACTTTGTTTTCAAAGTCTTTATTTTTTTTAGTTTCGCTTTTATAAAGTCTCTTGGCTTCAGCTAGTTCATTACGAAAATGTAGTGTTTCAGCGGCTTTAGTGATTTCTTCCTGTTTTTTTATCTTTTGTTCTTTCGATAGAGTTTTATCGTTAGCTACTTCTTTTCGTTTTTTTGCTTTAGCAATTTCTATTGCGTCATAACCCACGTGTCCTTCCTTGTAAGAATCTTCGCTTTTTTCAACAAGCCCTTCTTTTACACCTAAAGTTTTAGATGCGTCACTGATTTTTCTATATTTTATATTATAATTAGCTATGTCTTTTCCTACGGCCTCTAATATTCTACTGTTTGGATTTGTAACACCAAGCGCAAACATACCAAGCCAGTCACTCGCGATATGTTTCATTAAATCAAACTTTAACTCATCATTTCGCTCTTCAACGTGCTCTCTATAATCTTCTTCTGTTTCAAAACCTTCTTCTTTAAATTTAGAATAATCAACGTCTTGAAATAATAACTCCATTGCCTCGCTGTCACCACTAAATATTTTTCCAATTTCCATAGCTCCAACCCCAGTTGTAGCACCAAATCCTTGTTGTAAAAGTTTCCCAGATGTTTTGTCTAATATATTTATTTGATTTGATTTTCTAATTATATTAGCGGCTAATGGTTGCTGAAATAATTTATTCATAAACATTTTACCTGCCGTGTTACCAACTCCTAGTCCAAAAACAAATTCCCAATTAAACTCTCCTGTTTCCGCGTTAAACACAAAAGGATCTGTATCAAATACGTTTTTACTTATTTGATCAGCAAGTGTCATCACCACTGTTTCTTCCATACCACCAACAACTAAATCTCCAAGACGTCTACGTGTCGGACTATCAGAAGTACCTTTTAACCATCTTTTAACATGAGCGCTATTCCTTTTTATTACATCACCTAGCGTTCTAGTTTCTCCAGCTTTTTTTGTTTTACCACCAATTCTTGTTGCTTTTGAAAACTTACCTAAAGATACTTTTTTTGTAGCATATATAGAAGCTATAAGTGGTACTATATTTTTTATAAAATTCGTACTTCCCTCGACAACATCTCTCGTATCTAGTTCGCCTCCAAAAATTTTAATACCGCCCTCACCAGGAGCTCCAGACAGCCCATACCAATCAGAACCTTCTCTTACCCTAAGATCGTCACTTGATAGTTCGTATCCAAAATTCTGAAAAATCTCTGGTGCTAAATCAACTTGTTGATCAGTTGTCATTCTAGCATATTCATCAGGATTTTTAAAAATACCAGTAAAACCGTGCTCTTCTTTCATTAAAGTTGGATTTACATTTGCTTCTACTGCTCTATTTAAAACTAATAACTCTTTAAGTATTTTATTAAATTGTTGGGCGGCTGGATGGTTAGATTGTATTTCATCAGCATCGGAAACTAGTTCTCCTACTACAGCCATATTGTTAACAGCCATCATAGCATTGTCAAATCTATTTGATAACTTACCCTCTGTAAATGGTCTTAGATAAAAATCTTGCAAATTTGGTTCGTGCTTTACAGCGTCACCATACTCTCTAACAACCTTACTTAATCCAACTAATTGATAGGTTAATTCTCTAACTCTTTCTTCACCATTTTCAATATCTGATGGTGTCATACTTTCTGCCATAGCCTCGCCTTCGTTAGCAATAACAGAATTTTCAAAACCAATAAATTTACCATTTTTATCAAATTGCTGCTGATAACCTAGCTTTTCTCCTAGCGCTATAGCCTCATCATATTTATTGGCTTTGTATAAATTTCTTATTTGTTGGTCTACAGGTAATAAATATTTTGAAACTTGATTACTTATAGTTGTTTCAAGAAGTCCACTTCTTCCATATTTTTGCGTATAATAATTTCGAACGGGGCCAGCGTTTATTCGTGTTACCTCGTCTTTAACATCTTGTATATTACCAGCTTTACCACCAAGTAGTTTAAGTGTTAATTTTTCTATATTTTCTCCACCTAAAATATCTGTTGGTTGAAAACCAGCTGCGTCACCAAGTTTTCCAATAATACCTCGCCATTCGTTTGTAGCATCTTTTATTCCAGCTCCAGTTCCTGGTATAAGATGTCCATCTTCGTCGTACTCACCACCGTACAAATACTCATTAACATTTCTATTTTCATGAATAGGTATTTTAGGCAGTTCACCGCTTGGATCAGCTCGAAAACCAGTCCACGATGTCGCTTGATAAAAAACATCATTACCGAGTTGTTCTGCTAAAATCTGAGCTTTAGTTTTTCCAGCACCGTAGGTTTCGTTAACGTCTCTTTGTGTTTCTTCAATGATTTTATTTTGAATAGCTATTTTTTTATCTAAATCAACATTATAAGTTGTAGCAATATTTATTATTCTATCAGACATTTGGTCTGAAGATGTTAACTTATTCTCGTAATAGTCTTTTATATTAAAATCATCACCTTCTGGGGTTTCTGTAGTTGCCTGCGTTGTTAACTGCGGATCTTGTACCACCAGGGGTTCGTCACTAGGAGTATAATCACTTTGCCCAATTTGATCAATTAACATTGATACACTATCCTTTGGCAAGACCGAGGATTCATTACTTTGCTCTGAATCTCCCGTTGATATTTCTACAGCACCTGGAAAATCAAGTTTAAATTGATCCACGTCTTGTATAGCCACTAGTTTAGAAGTACCGTCTTTAAGTTTAAATTGTATCATACTTTATTTTTTAGGTCTATATATTTCTATATATTCACCACCAGAGAATTTATAATATTTATCATCTTCATCATCATGATAATAAGCACCTTCTTTCTTCTTCTTTCCTCTTCCCTCTTTCACGTCCGACCATTTTATCCAATCTATATCATCCCAAAATACAAAGTTATTAGGTATATTACCATAAACATTGCCATGTTCTTGTATCATTTGGGTTTTCGTGTAAGATTTGTCTGTCTCTATATATTCAACTGTTCCTCTTTGTGTACTTTTAGTAAGTTTATATTTTCCATCGCTCTGTTTTTCATAAGTATCGTGACCTATTTTTACTATATTTTGACCACCCGCGATTTGATTAACTACACTATAATCTTCAAGTTGTGCTTCAGTTGTTGGCGCTTTAAATGAACCAAACTCAAAGTTTACTACTTGAGGTCCTCGTCTAAGTTGCTTTAATTGTTCTTTTTCAAGATCACTTGTGATAGCATTTTTAGGATTGTTTTTTGAAATATCCCAGACGTCTTCATGTCCTTCTTTGGCATAACTCATAAACTGACCCTCCATCCATTTAGTTAAGTTAGCGTCTCTAGGATCTATTACTGTTTTTAATTCGTTTATAATTCCTTGTTTCCAAACTTCATATTGGCCTCTAAAACTCGGAGCCAACCACTCAAGCGCTTCCTTGGTAGAATTAAAAGTTAAATTCATATTTTTTTCTAAATCACCAAAAGTTCTTTTCATATATCCTGCGGTCCCGTCAAAAAGCACGTCTGGAGTGTTTTCATCTCCATCATGATCTATCATTACATCAAAACCTGGGTTTTCAATAAAATCTTCAACCATAGGCCTGTTGTTACTTCCTTTACCACCAAAGAAATAACTACCTATTTCATTATCGTTCATTCCTGCTTTTTTACCACCATCACCATACATGGATGTTGATATAAAATTAGAATAGAGTTTACTGTGCACATTTTCATTCCACGCCAGACCCACGCCGTTGTCTATAGTTAAACCATCTATACCATTCATTATGTTGTTACCTTTATCGCTTTCATCAACTTTTGCAATAGGCCAATCTTCTACTGGAATAAATTCACCAGTTTTATTTAGCTCTTTTATAAAATCAGAGTTAGCTTCAACTTGAAGTAACTCTCCTCTTTGTAACATATCTATAACATTAGAGTTCATTCCCATTTTACCATCTGCGTTATATGTAATAAACTTATCTGTTATTCCATTAGCGAAGGCTTGAGTGAAAATGAAATTTTCTGGAAGATTATGAGCACCCCAACCAGCTTTTCTAGAAACCCCGTCTTCATCTATAATTTCACCATCTAGGTGTATACTATAATGCTTCTTTTGAGATTGGGAATAACTTTTAGTATTTTCATGTATATTAAGAGCTCTGTTTTTAGCATTAGTTTGGTTGTCCACACCTTTTACAACTCGATCTTTTGCTGCTTTAGTTATTGGCGTATTAAAAAGACCGTATTCATCACTCACACCCTCAGACAATATTCCACCAATATTATCATACTCACTTTGGACTATACTTTTTAAATCTGGACTTAAATCTCTTAAATCTGTAGTTTTTTCACTTAAAAATTCTCTATTTAATTTGTTACTTTGCTTTTTATTTTCCCAAGCATTTGCAAATAATTTTACAGCATATCCACCAGCAAATTCCAAAAAACGATCCATAGATCTATTAGGTTCTTTACCTTCATATGTTGACTGTCTACCTATTCTACTTAACGCTGCTACATCTACTACTTTTTCTTGTGCCATAATTTATTTGTTTTATGCAAATGTTCTATTAAACCAGTTTCTACTAGCTTGTCTATTGGCTCTAGCTGACTCTAATTCAGCAGCTTCTAATGCCATTAAACCTTGTGTTTTTTGATACTCTAAGTTTCTCGCGTCTTTAGCACCTTCTAATCTAGTCATCTCAGCCATATGCGCTCCTTCTTTCACCTTTAAGTCAGCTTTTGTTTCTGCTGTTTGTACTTTCTCAGCGCCTGATGCTCGTAACATTTGAGATTCTCTTATTTGTCCACCAAGAGCAGCTCTAGTATCTTGACTTTGTTTTAACGTTGCGTTAGCTAAATCCTGAGCGTTGACAGTTCCCATTTTTTGCATTAAATCTAATGTGTTCGCTAAATTTTGTTGAAACTCTTGAGTAGACTTATCTGTACCTGTGGTATCGACACCAATCATATCCTCATATACATTCTCAAAATCTGTTTGTATATCAGCATAAGGATTTTTTACATTTGCGTAAATGTTTTGCGTAGATAAGTTCTTAAACGTTCTTTTATGTATATTTAAACGCTCTTTTGCTTCATTAATTGGATTCCTGAATTGACTCGTGTTAACGCTCCAAGCTTTTAAAGCTGATGATTTTTTTCTTGCCATATTTTTTATTATTTATTACTTATAATCACACTTTTCGTGTTTTATTTAATTTCTTATGCGCGACTATTGTATTGTACAGTGGATCCTACACTAAACATTTCTGATTTTACAGTTGAATTGTTTACAAATTGAACCTCTGTATAATAACCCATCACGCTAGCTATATTTACAGTGTTATCTTTTGAAAACATGTAAAAAGCATTGGAAGATATACTTGGTGGTGTAGAGCCACTGTAATCGATTTTTAACTGATAAGTGTTCTCAACATCATCTTCTATTAACTCTGTAACAGCACCCAACATAACGGCATTGTCCGCATTAGACGTGGTAAATCCACCCGCTCCTTGTGTTGCCATATAATATACAATATCTCCTACTTGTATAGAATCGTTTATTTTTCCCTCAAAGTTTGCTTCTAAAATCATATTATGATACTTTTAGTATGTTATCTAATTGTAAATCTACTATTGTGTCCGTTTCGCCCATCTCAGAAACAACAACATCAACCGTTGTAGTTGCTGAATTACTACTACCTGTGAAAGTTAAAGTTTCACCGCTATCTAAAGTTACTTTTTTATTAGCTATTATATTAAACCCACTAATTGATTCAACATAAGGTTTACTAGTGCCACATATATTAACGCTATCAATAAACGAGCTAGCAAACACTAACTCGGTGCCAGCAGTTAAAGTGACTACTTCATTAAGTGTTATTTTTTTAGAATCAACATCTAATTTTATTATAGTTGCCGTGCCACTTACAGTGTCGTCACTATTAGTACTAACTAACACTTGCCCGATACCTAAATCAGATATATCACTTATCATTACTATTGCGTCACTCACCGCGCTGGTTTGTACTTTTTTAGCAAATGACTTTGGTTTAATTCCATTAATACTTGTCACTGGTATTGTGGTACTATCATCAACAGTGGATGTTGTAGTTGTTGTGACATCATTTAAGACAACGTTAAAGTTGTTCAAAGAAAAAGAAACGCCATGCATGTTCATCATGTTTTGAGAACCTTGGCCCACAAATGTTAGCGTTATACCATCTGCAAAATCTTGACTACTGTCAATTGTAATTTGTTTGTAGGTGGATGAACTATCAATACGATCTATAGCTGTTATCGATGGCGTACCACTTAAACTTCCAGAAGAAACACTGGTAATTTTCATTCCAACAGCAATACCATCTATACTATCTAAAACTACTTTTAAACCACGATCTTCACTTTCTGATGCCACTGCGCCATTAACAGTTTGCGTTATTGTAGATTTAATATCATCAATTGATGGTTGTTTTGCTAGCACAAATCTATTATTATTAAGAGTGTGGGTCCAAGATATAGATTTTCTTATATCACCAGAACCAATACTCTTTATTTTTACACCGTCAATTGTTGTTGTAGATGGTGGACCACTAATTTCTACATCAGTAGGCAGCGTGTAATCGTTGGTATAACTATCGGATGATGATGTAAAAGTTATTTTTCTATCTATATATTGATATAGTTTTATCTCATGCATTACAGGGGACAAAACATTTGGTATTTCTATTTTAGTGTCAAAATGAGGCTCTGCAAAAAGCCGTACGTTATAAACAGTATCCGCGGTCTCAAGTGGAAATCTAACTTTAGCATTGTAATACCCGTTTGATCCCATTTTTTGATGAAGAAGTCTTTTAAATGTTGTTTCCCATCTTCCGGTTTCCCAATTGTAGTACAAAGCAATGGCATCACTTGTGTATATAGTTAAAGTAAAAGTAGCTCCCGGATCGCCAACTATACTAATTTGCCTAACATCACCTTGACCGGACAAATGCCTAGTATTTAAATTAAATCCTGTTATAGTATATGTCATTTTTATTTATTTATTGTTCAGGTATGGGAGAACATCCATGAGGATGTGGATTAGGATACACACAACTACCATCGTCCATACACACACTTGGTTGATAAGAACCAAATGGAAAGAAAGCATTTGTTGTCTGTGATAGATAATAATTACAAGCAGTAGGATCCATACATCCACCAGTAAAGCAGCAACAAGAATTGTCAGCATATTGATCTACTTTATCCAAAGATAAATAAGAACCAGGACCTTTTACAGTTTGACCTCCTGATATTGGATCTACAAAATAATCTCTCGCCGGATTACCCGCACAATCGGCGCACGTTCTGTGGTATTGGTTAAGATTTAATGATGAGTGATATGAACCTAGCGCGACATGAACCATAACATTCGTACTCCACTGCATTCCTATGTTGTCACTACCTATAGTCCTTTTTACTTTTTGACGTGCTGTGCCGCCGTATCCATTATAATCATAATTAAGAGCTTGAGGGTGTATACATCCAGCCATGTAACAACAACCATCTTCGTTACCACTGCCTGCACATGCAGTTGGATCGCTTGCGCAACTAGGATCTATTACTGAATAAACAGCCATATTATTTGGCATATTACTATTATCAATACCTGACGCGATTGGAACGTCGGCCTCCCATACGTCACCATTCCACAATTGTGGATCTGCTTGAGCATCATAATTCCAAGCGCCTTTACTACTTTGCTGGTAACTATTCCACCAACCCATATTGCGACTTACAGAATTAGTCATCCATTCTACTTTGTGGAAATAAGCCAGTCCTTCTGAGTGATCATCAAAATCAAAAGTTGTTGAACCAAGAGGAATAGGATGCGCAAAACGAGAAGCCGTATCATCTGGACAGCCACCTTGTGCAAAAACACAGCAACCTTGATTGTGAGTGTTAACATCTTCGAAAGGATTTCCGGTCGGTGCTCCGTTCCAAGAACCCCAACCGCTATTACCTGAGGTGCAAGGTTCCATGTAATTTGCAGCTGTTGAATCCATACACCCACGAATTACAGGATAGCAAGAACCATCATCACTACCTGCCAAAGGATTGTAATTAAATGCTGGCGTGCCAGGCACTAAAGATCCCCATTGATAAGGCGGTGTGTTACTAGGAGCATGTAATCCAAGACCGGACGCTACGGCAGCGGTATTTATATAACTAGCACCTGGCTGGCTAAAAGGACTGTAATTCCCACCATCAGTACATGCAGAGCCTTGGTAAACACAGTGAGTACCTAGCGGAGTGTTATTTGGATTGTGGTTTTGCATATTCCACCATTGCGGTAAATCACATTCTGGGCAGTAATTTTCCGCTTTCCAACCTGCTATGTTAACCGCGTTGTTGGCTTGTAGTGGGTTTAAGGTGCCATCGTGAGAGCAAAACCATTGTTGATAATAAATACTAGCTGGATCTGTTTCTTGCCATAATGGAGCTGTTACATGATTCCCATTGTCAGAACCTTTGCAGACGTATGTAACCCCGTCTTGTAATAATCCTGGGAAAAATCCACCCGTAGGATCTACACAACCTTCACAACTTGAATATTCACAACTACTTGGACTACTATATTGACAAAGACTTGAACTTGCATTTGGATTAGCAGGTGACACAGCTGAATTAGCACAGTAGTTGCAGGCGTCTGTAGAAAAACAACCACTATTTGCGTATGTGCACGAACCGTCATCTATAGTGGCGCCAGCGAAGTAGTTTTGTGCATTAATATCCATACATCCCCACACACTAGCTAAACAACAAGTAGTATCACTACCACCAAGTTGGTCTACACAATCATAACAATCACTATTATTGTTCGCAGCGCCACAATCATGACATAAATCACGATCATGATTTATATAAAAATAACCAGTGTTAGTCATTACTGTTGCAACCATTTCTTGACATTGATCACAACCGGTATAAACTCCACCAACAGGGTCGCAAATACCTACATTGGTACAATTAGTATAATTAGGAGGGCCCGTACAACCCATATTGTTACAATAACCATTAATATCAGGTTGTGTTCCTAACGTGTTACCAGCAGCGCTACAACCACCGTAGCAACACGTACCATCTGAGACAACACCTGGATTTGGATTGTAATTTGCAGCTGTTGGATCTATACAACCAGTTGGGTAGACGCATGTCCCATCATCTACAGTGGCTGTAGGATCATAATTGGTAGCAAGAGGGTCTGTACAGCCATACGTAGGGCAAGAGGGACAGCTATCATCTAAACAATCTTGTAAAGTTGCATATTGCGGAGTGTTATTATCTATTGTGCAACAACCAGCTTGTGAAATTGTACCTCCAGCCATGCAACTCCATCCAGCAAGCAAAGTATTGTCGCAACAACAATTTACTGACGGCGGGTTACAATTCACGCTTGTATTGCCTTGTTGATTTGAAAGTGCGCCCCCATCGCAAGCTGCGGTAGCTGCTGGGTTATAATTACTAGCATTTATATCGGTACAACCATAAGTACAGTAATTACAACAACTTGTATCACCAAGAACAAATTGTGTGTTTTGAGAACCTTGGCCCACCACGCAACCGGTGTAAGAATTATCATAATCACACGCTAATGGGTCAGAACAACCAATACATGAGTAGTCACAGCTTCCATCATCAACTGTAGCTCCAGGATTGTAATTACAAGCTACAGGATTAATACATCCTAGAACATCATAAACACAACAATTTGTTGTTGCATCACCTAGTAAAAGCCCATCATCACTCGCTACCCATTGGAAATTACAATTACAAGTAGACCAAAAAGAACTATCATCACACCAAACATTACAAGTATTGCAGTAATTACTAGCGCTTGGATCTAAACATCCATAATGGTATTGAATGCAACAGCCGTTAGGATAAAGCCCATTAACTGTACAAGGTGTAGTTGCGTTAGGATCAAAGTTCATAGATCCCTGTATCATACAACCCGCTGTTACACAACTTCCATCGTCACATGTTGCATTAGGATTATAATTATCCGCTGCAGGATCTGTACAACCATTTACACATAGAATACAACTACCATCATCAATAGTTGCGTTAGGATCGTAGTTTGATGCCCCTGTGTCCATGCAACCATATACATCAACGCCAAAGTTGCTAGCTGAGTCTGTACTAATACCTATTCCTTGTAAAGAAAATTCGTTTGGATCAAGACTTGAAATAACACCTGGAGTATGTATTCCTTTTATGTAGTTGTACCACTTCCCTTCTTTTTCTATAAACTCATTTATAGCTCCTTCTTGTTGTGTAGATTTTCCTTCGTCTGTTATTATAGAGTTAACATACCATCCATCAACATTAGATAAATTATAGTATTCTCCATCATAATTAGCTTGATCTATTTTAGATTGACTACCCTCATAATTTAACGTGTTAAACGATTTTACAATTTCTGGAGATTCATTAAGCAATGTTGTTACCGAGCAATTAATTTGTTTCTCATACATTATGCTGTAGTCTGTACTACTATACTCCTCCCAAAGATTACCTTTTCTAAATGTATAATATTTATTGTTTAAACTAACACCGTGAAAATCATTATTTGAACTACTAACATCTACAAGCGAATCATCAAAGTTTACTATTTCTGGTGCCATTGAACGGAAACTTGTCCAACCCTTTGATCCCTCGTTGAACGAGACAGTTTTATTCTTAAAGGTTACATTGTAATTTTGTTTTCTTCTATCGTAACTACCTATAACATATTTACTACCAAGATCTTTTTCGTTTGTTACAAAATAATCATTAAACCAATTTCTCATACCGTGCTCAGATATAGCGGTTAATCCGTCTTTTGACAATCTTAATACAGCGCCTCTTCTGGCGTCTGTAAAATAAGCTCTATAAGCTTCTGAAACAAATGATTCTGGATTTTTAGATATTCCATATTCACCAACAAAAGGAACCGCTTGTCCTAATACGTTGTTAGACGATATAAGTTGTGGGTTACCGTCGGCATTGTATAAAGCGTCTTTGTTAGCAGCTATTCTTAAAACTTTATTTTCACATAATGTTATTAAATCTGTATTTCTAGCGTGTAGTTTTTGTATACTACCATAAGTTGGATTTAAATCTTTAGTAATTTTTTGACCAACAATAAATTGATTTAAATTATTTATACCACTCATTGAGTTATATAAACCAGAGTATATCAAACCATTTTTTCTTCTTTCTTCTTTATAAGAACCCTCTATTGCTACTGTAGACGCTTTTGGACCATTATCTAGTTTTACAGCATTGAAGTCATCTCTTATTCTATTAGATTCAACGCCTATATTATCTCCAAAAACAAAACAGTTATACCAGTCTAAAGAAATTCTATTTTGATGAAAATTATCCTCTATTTCTACTATAACATCAGCCCCACTATAGTCAATATCCTTCACAACGACTTCTACTCTAGTTCCTTTGAAAATAACATCTAATATGGTTCCAATTTCCAATGAAAATTCCCCTTCAATATCAACAGTATTACCAAATGATATTTTATTTCCAGGATAGTGTATCTGTGTGATAATAGGTGAAAGTGAATCAGGAAGAGAATCATTCCCACCACTTATAACGTGTCCATCTAAATTATTTAATTCAAGCCATGAATAAGCAACGCCATTTATTGTTGTAGTTGGATTTGTAGCATACTCTGGATTACTTTGCGAAACCCTAACATAAGACCCAACTCTTATAACTGGATTATCACTATCACTTTGGATATTTACACCATAAGCTCCGCTGGCTTCATAGTAAAGATCTAAATCAGAATCTCTTTTTGGTTCTGTTTCCCAGATGACCGGACTATCAGAAACTATTTTTTCATCATCTCCAACGCCGACATGATCTTCCATTATCTCCATGTTTGTTGGATTAAAACCACCATTTCCGTCGTTTTCATGATCGGACTCTGTAGAATACATCGTTGCCTGTGATTTGTCATAAGCCCAAGGATAAGTAGCGCCACCAGTGCACTCTTCTCTTGGACAAGTTACCTCGTCTCCATTTTCGTCATAATAAACAACATCTTTAAAGGTATAAAGCGGATTATAACCTCTATGTCCCAAAACTGGATTACCAAATGTTTTATCAAAAGTAATTCTCCATGTTACTCTAAAATTAGAACATTCATCTGGTCGACTATTACTCACGTCTTGTGAAGTTACAACAGACCATGGTCCTTTGATATCAGTAATTTTACGTATAACCGGCTCCCCATCTGGTCCAGTTTTATCATCTGTAAATCGAATTTTTGTACCAACTCTAAGTTTTTCAGCAAAATCATGCTCTTTCGCATGTGACTGATTGTTTAAAAAACTAAATTTATAACCAGAAGGTAAATCGCCATTAAATCCACCATTGGGAGAAACCGCTAAATTACCTGAATTATTACTTACAAAGACACCATCTAAAACACCTTGAAAAGACAAATCCATGGTATTGGGAGGTGAAGGTTGGTCACAATCTATACCTCTCATTCTATGAACATTTCCAATAGGACAAGTTGCCGGGGAATATTTAGTATCTCCAATCTGTGTAAAACCAGGATTGTGATTGGTGCTCATGTTGGTACTGTAATATGTTCTATCAATAAACCAAATTCCAGGATTACTCTGAGTTGGTACGTTGTACGGCGTTCCGCCGCTAGTTAGTATATGCCCTTGGTAATCATAAAGACCTACGAGATGCTTCCAAAGAAGTCTATTTCTTTTAGGGTTTGATCCATGCCACGTCCAACCAATTGTTGAAGAGGCAAAACCTGGGCCCATTAAATTCATTGTTGCTCCACCGGGAGGAATATGACCTTCTAAACAAGTACCGTCAGCGCAATCATTAGTTATTGACGGTTGAACAGAAGCACCGCAATTAGGCGAACCATTAGCGCCACCTAAACATCCAATAGGATTTTTAATTTGACTAAACCAACTATCACCATATGCACTGTAACCACCATTAAATTTGTCCCCAGAACTACCAATAGAATAATTACTAGGAGCGTATATAGTATCGTCAGCAGCGTTTGGTGTTTTTGCATTGTTAGTCTGACTCGGATCATCCCAAATAATTCCATTACCTTCTCCAGAATGTATATAATACAATTGTTTACGAGCCGTTGACACAAGGTTACCGTTAGATGCCGTGATTACTTTGGAATCGACAACGTTATCTCTTTCAATTTTAACAAAAAACCTACCATCAAACCATGATTTATATTCTACTTTGCCCGATCTAAATTCTAATTTACTATCGTCGTACGTAATTTTAACCTGTCCTCCACTCGTTTTATAAGAAAACCTTATAGTATCATTAAAAGGAGATTCTAAATGCACATCCATACTAGTTGGAGTAGTCATGTTATCAATAATTATTTTTTCAATAGGAAACCAATCACTATCTCCATTTTGTTCTCCTACACCATCGTTAACAATACGCAAGTCCAACTTAGCGTCTATAGCGCTGTCTATAGTGAATGGGGCATTTTGAATAGTCCCACCTTGATTGTTGTTTATCCAGTCTAAAGCTAATTCTTGAATTGCCGCTGGAATAATTTTAGTGGTAAAAACTTTTGTGTTTTCCACTGGAACCTCAGTTTGATCAAAAGCAGTACTCACCCAAGGATTTGGATTACTTCCAAAAAGATAATTAGCATCATAATTAATCACACCTATATCACGCATTCTAGTTTTAACGAACTCAGGTACCTGGTTTTCTATTGCTAGTATTTTATACCTAGCTTTTTCTTTTACAAAAGCACCATTAGCGTCTTTCTTTAATATCAAATAATCTTCTTCATCTACTTTTGCTCTATCTGAAGAAGGAAATGCTATCCACACGTTTCCGTCCTCAGCATCATAAATCCTATCCATAGCTAAATTATAATACTCACTTGAAGTTTCTTTTATGAAATATTTATAATCAGTGGCCCAGCTAGGAGGATCAGTTAGAGGTTTTACGGTTATTCTATGTTGTGTTATTGCAACGTCTTTATCTGTATTTAAAACTCCACTAGCACTTGTTAATACTGGTGACTGTCTACCAAACTTATCTTGATAAACAATTCCAACTTGATATGTTCTTAAAGATTTTATAGATGGTTTTGATGGTAAATAAGTACCTCTTGTCTCTTGAGTATCTACTGGGTTATAACTTTCAATACCTATATCAAATCTAGGTTTATAAGGTTTATCAGGATTACTACCCTCATATAAATTGTAACCCTGTAAATAATTGGCATAGACCAATCTATTACCAATAACCTCTTGTGCTAATGCCTTTCTAGGCACATTATCCCAATGTCTAACGGTTTGGTCTTCCGGAATAGCTTTTGATATATTGTCACTAGTGATCTTATAAGTACCCTTCATTCTAGACGTCTCATTAGGCTCGTTAACGTTATTAGGATCAAAACAATTACCTGAATTATTACAACCAGAATAAGCTGGTGACAACTGAGCGTCTTCGTAGTACGAATCCCAATAATTAAAAGTTTTCCCAATAATATTTGGATCATTTTTAGAAATAGTATCTATAATATATATATTAGGCGACCCCGCCTCTCTATATAATATATCTACAGCGACTACATCATAAGGTATGTTTATAGGAATAAACTGCTCGACATGAACAGCATAAAGATTGTTTATCATTCCTAAGTTATGTCCTTTTCTAGGATGATAATTAAAAGTTCCAGGAACAAATGCTATTGGTGAAAAAGGGGACATTGCCGAATATTCACTATCTAGATATTTCCATCTAGTAGCGAATCTAGGAAATTTCTTTTCGAAAATTATTGGGGGATCGTTTAGGTTTGTGATTGTATAAATAGGACTAGATGATTGACCGTTTATTAATTGACCGTCTAAACTAGGTCCTATTATTGTGACTTCAATAGGCGTGGTTCCATACATAAAAGACATGTTAAGCAAACCGCCCATAGCGTTTTCATCGCCAACAGTGTCGCCTATACTATTAACCTGTACTTTAACATCATAACTACCCTCGCTCCCGTTGCTCCATTGATCGTCAAAATCACTATCGTAAACATTTGGAATTTCTTTTACAGCTTTTAAATATAAAAAATCCCCAGGTTTATAATGTTGTTGAACTGAATTTCCGTAGTAACCCGGTATTAAATCCTGCGCATCTAAAGTAAGCACGCCACCTATACCATTATGTTGAGAATTAAAATTTCCATGTGGTATTCTACCAACATATAATCTAACTGAAGAAGAACCCCTGCTTTCTAATCTTAAAACAGGAGGAATTTTTGGACCTTTTTTTATAACAGTAATATATTCTTCTTTCATAAATATAGCACTATTAAAGTCTATATTTCTAGAGGGGTTTATAACCCTAGTTAAATAATTACCATCTGGTTGAGATGTGCCCTCTATAGATCTTTGTATATGTATTTTTTTAGGCTCGCTATTATTGTCAGTCCAAAACAACAAATCATCAACTATATTTATACCTGTTATAATTTTAGTTGGATCAAATGCTAGTAATTTTTGAGTACTATAAGATCCATCAGCAAAAACAACAACTAACGTCTCTAGTATAGGATCCCATTCAATAATTTTACTTTGCGATGCTGCTAAAAATAAATATAATTTATTACTTTTATCATCTGCTATAGAACCAACACAAACCGCGCCTGCTGGAATACAACTATTATTTATTTTTTTATTACCCAATATATTTTGCAGCGCACCAAGATCAGACTCTTCTGACGTTGCCACTTCCACGTTCCAAGCATCTCTATAAGAACCTGATGGAATTAATCTTTCATCAAGATCTTTATCCATTTTACCACCGGTAAAATTATTCTTTAACTCTGGCATTTAATTAGTGTTTTATTTGTTTTGATTTACCTCTGAATATTTGAGTTATTTCTTCTAATTTAATATTAGATAATCTTAGTTTTGCCTTTCTAGTTTCAGCGAATCTTTCTTTTTTATATCTTTGTACTATATACTCAGGTATATTAGGCCTTGTAGATAAAATAGCATATGCCATCCACTTATATATCGCTTCTTCAGCAAATTTATGCACTTGCATTTCTCCGTCAGTACCAAGACTATCACTTATATAATCTAATATCACAGCTTTTCCAGAAATATTAGAGCTAAAGTGTATTCTACCTAATCTTTGATCTATAAAAAACGATCCATTTGCTTGCGCGTGTTGTGGATCTAATCCATATCTTTCTCCATTTAACGGCCAATAAGCGTCATCTCTATAATCGTCGTTATTATTCTCAAGCGGAGTTAGCGATTTATATTTATTCCAAGTTGATGAGTTGTTTCTATTGGCACTAGGAGACTGAAGTGACGTAACATCATAGTAATTAGTAACCGATATGTTATCAACGTTATTTGTATCTTGCAAAAGTTCAATAGTACCTGAAGCCCCGTCGTAGAACTCATGAAAAGAAACTATAACTAAAAGTACCCATTTTGATCCATCAAATGGATCCGGGGGTACATTGCTAACATTTATACCTAAAAGCTCTTTGTCTGTGCTAGCTGTAACATCGTCAACGGTTGAGTTCCATTCTAAATAACTAGGATCACCATTAGTGGTTGTCAAGGTAAATATGCTTGGGTCCCAGTTTCCCGTTCTCGTATTGCCAGGATAGTTTTGTGTGGTAGTTAGAAAGTTTTTATTATTCCAATCTGGTCCTCCGTTAACAGAATCCATTAATCCAACTCTTAATATACCTGTTTTTCCTCCAGCAGTATCTACGGCTAATCCAGATGCTGATAGATTTACATATTCTTTATCGCTAACTTCCAATGGTTGAAGTATAACATTAGTATATCCCCAAGCGCTAGCGCCAAGACCACTTCTATTTCTGTGAGAAAATTGTAATTTTCCACCTGACATTCTCGCTTTAGAATATGGATCATTTGGGGACATTTTATACCACGGCGCATCAAAATTTCCAGCTTCAAAATCACCATCAATAACCTCTTCATTTTCTTTTGGAAACGCATATTCGCCAGTGTCCTCTTGTAAAATGTGAAACGGGTTGTTGGTATCTTTAGTAGGATATAAAGGATGTTTTATACCAGAACCATCAACCCAAGATAATTTAGTGTAATTAACGTAATCATGAGGAAGTTGCATTGTTAAAGATGGTGGTAAGTCTATTTGTTGAGATTTAACAGATTTAAAAGTATCAAAAGAGAATTCTTGAAGTGCTCTCATTGCATGAAAAGCCACGTCGGCTCTCTTTATTTTTGATATAAGTTTGTCTTCTCCAACATTAGAGACAATAAAATTTGCTATAATATGGTCCAACGATGTAAATTGATAATTACCTAAATTATTACCTTCATAATAATCCTTTTGTGTAATGCCGTCTAATAATCCCATTTATTTATGCTTTTTGTTGTTTTTTTGTATTCATTTCTTGACTTACAGCAGCTGTGTATACATCATTACCAGCGCCTGCTAACGTTATGCCGGCTAAAGCTAATATTCTGTAAACTAAATTAGTTTCTTCAGATTCGTGTATTTCAAAGTTAACGCTATCATACGAGTTGTATAAGGCTTTCCCACTTGTAACTACATAAGCCCATGAAACTTTCCTAGGTTTATTTATATAAACAGCTTGTATATAACCACCGTTCTCAAATAGTTCAACAGTTGGACTTGGATATATAACGTGCTTCATATTTCCTCCCATCATCCTTCTACCGGAAACATACACAGGTCTTTTTACGCTAGGTTTTGTTAACGGAGAACCCTTCATATTCATTAATTCATTTTGGTTAACCGGTTCAATTTCGTTGCTAACACCGTTTACAGTATGCATAACACTACCTAATTTATACATCGCGTTTGGAAACCTGCACCATTCATTACCGTCGTTACATTTCAATGTAGTAGTCTTAGTCAACATGTTTACTTTTTCGTGCAAGAACTCCATCATATCTCCATATTGAGTATCATTACCGTGTCTTCTACCGAATTGATTTGTATCGTAAAAATATTGATTTAGTATTTCTAATTGAGCTTGGTTGGCATATAAATTAAACTCTTGTGGAGTTATATAACCTCTTTGCTCTTTGTTTGCCAAAGCTAAAACTCTTTGATATATCGTATCTACATTTATTGCCATATTGTTTATTTATCGTAATTATAAGGAAATATTTCGTTTAAAGTTTTTTTTCTTTTGTCACATCCGCAATCTTTTCCAACCGCTTTGCTAACCGTGTCTACAACTTTTTTTATTCCCGTTGCTTTTGTAAATTTTTCTATTGAGTCGCCTAATCCTTTTGATTTATTTTTTTCCATATAATTTAAATTTGTAGTTTGCAATCGCCCCATAGAGCGACTGCATCTACAGTTAGATTAGTTGTTTAATCTTTTTTCAATATTGGAGTAAATCTCCATTCCTTCATCGGTTTTAAACCAAGCAGCTAAAGCTGAATAAGGATGTTCGTCAAAAGGAACGTTCATTAGTTTTCTATCATTAGAAGCCCATGAAAAAGTTCTTTGATCAGAGGATAATTTTAATATACCCATTTCAGTTGCTTTAATACCAAAGTTTCTCAAAATAACATTTTCATCATTTACTAAATCTAAGAAAAGTTTAGGATTCTTCTTAGCGAATATAAGTAAATCACGCTTAAGCTCTTTAGAACTCATCGTAGATACCTTAGATCCAATTTCTACTCTCATCATAGCTTCTGCCATATCGATTTCCATAGTTCTCGCTGCGTTTAAAGCATCTATTTCCATTTCTATAACATCAACTTCGCTTTCAGCTCTTTCAGCTGGTTTCCATTCGTGAAATAATTTGTCTCTATGGGGATGATATAAAGATAATAATTTTTGCAAAACGGTTTTGTTTTTTGGAACATTTAAAACGCCTGCCCTAAAAACTATATGCTCTAATCTTTGATCACCTTTCATTTCATCAACAAAACAAGTTTTTTGATTTTGACAGTATTTAAGCTCTCTTTCATAACCTTTTTCTTCGTCAAACCAATATATACCCGCTGATTTAACCGTGTAAGACAAGGGTTTACCTTGTCCTTTTAAAAAATATGTTCTAGCTTTTATTTCCCAACCGTCAACAGCTTTATTTGTTGGTTTTGTTCTTTTTGATTTTGGTTCTTCAACTATTGTTTCTTCAAAAGTTTCTTCAAACTTTTCTTCTACTTGTGGTTCTACCACCTTTTTTGTTTTTTTTGCCATAATATAATATATAATAAAATTAATAAAAATAAAAGGCCGAGGCCGAAGCCCCGGTCTTTTAAAATAATTGTGCTTACTTCATTAACATAAAGTTGTTAGCACC
>Ga0098060_1000239_pt1 | contig 26631 bp, 11 predicted proteins | sample 21_taG_FD_77063 | JGI IMG/M metagenome (GOLD analysis project Ga0098060, IMG submission 77063) | Marine viral communities from the Subarctic Pacific Ocean - 21_ETSP_OMZ_AT15319 metaG | ecosystem: Environmental > Aquatic > Marine > Oceanic | place: Pacific Ocean | collected 2015-01-19 | reverse complement strand
TACACCTTCTTGTCTTTTATAATCTACTTCAAATAAATATTCAACTCCTCTTACTTTACCTACAGTAGCCGCATCACTGTAATTAGATTCTGTTCCATCGTAAAATGTTTGGGCTTTATTTTCATACCCAAATCTAGCTATCTTACGCAATCCTATGGTAAAGTTATAATCATAAGGAGTTGAGATAGTCTGCGTAGATAAACCATTGTCTACAGAGAAAATATCAACATCAGAAAGCGACGTACCACCGTTTACGGCAGCGTAGAACGTTGAGTACTTCAACATCTTCTTAACGTCCTTAATTCCATATGTTTGTGCTACTACTATATTAGATATAAGCAGTAGCAATATTATTAGTCTTTTCACCATCTTTATATTATCACTTATTTTTTGAATTCTTTACCTAATCGTGGTAATAACAATAACCAGATTTATTAGTAGTTATCATCCCACATCTTTCGCCGTTTTTCTTTCTTTTTCTACACTGAACTTCCTTGCCATCTTTTCGCTTTTGAGTTTTTTCGTGGACAGTGCAATACTTTTTGCCCGATTCAATAGGAAGTTTACAAACCAAGCATGTTACTTGTTTGCCCTCTTTCTTTTCTTTCTTTTGTTTTTCAACACCTTTAGCTTCTTTTTCTTTTAAATCAGCTTTCTTCTTTTCTTTCTTTTTTTCTTTCAATTTTTCTTTAGAAATTTTCTTTTTCTCTGATTTTATTTCTAACTTAATAGCCTCAATATCTGGATCTTGTATACCTAAATCCCAGGTATTTTGCCCTAATAATAAAGCTACTCTCTCCCACCATTTGTGAGCGGGATCCATAGCGTTATCTAGTTGTAGCATTAAGTTAGACATTCTACCAAGGGGAATATTTGTAACACCTTCAATAACATTACCAACACCAGACCAAATAGGATTATCTAAACTAAATCCTCGTTTACTAAAAACCCCTCTATTAAATTCTTCTGTTTGTATAGAAGAATAAATTTTACGTAACTTTGATCCTATAGGTGGAGAGAAACTAAGCAGTGTTAATAATGTATATGCATGATCAGATTGGAAACCTTTATCTCTTTGTTTGAAATATTCCATTAAAGTGTTTTTAACTGTACCTATAGCTTTTCCACCATAACCAATACCAGTTAACCAAGAGTCTACCATTTGGCTTAATATTCTTTCTTTCTTTTTGTCAAACTCTTCTTCCTCATCATCTCCCAACGAAGCATACAATGCAGATTGTAAAGCGCCAAATATTATACTTTGTACAACACCATAATAAGCAATCTTAGATATGTGTGTTTTATAGTCACCCCTACCGTTTACCAAATCTCTAGTAGCTTTATTCATTATTCTAGCATACTGCATAGGTGTATTTTGGAATGCTAATATTAATCTACCAAGAGGTGAAGCTTGTTGTTGTGATATCATATCAGGTCTAGCAGATTGCTGATTTACTTCTGTTATCTCTTGGAAATCTAACCAAGCTTTAGCTTCAGCTTCTTTGGTTGACATTCCTTGTTTTTTATATGTCTTAATTCTATTTCTGTAAAAAGTAGAACCACCCATAGATATTGCAAAACTATCTGCGATTTGCGTAGGTGTAAACCCTTTTTTAAGCAACCAAGCTATAGCTGCTTTAGCTTTATTATCACTACCAGCTACTGCTTCGGATAACTCTGCTTCATTTACACCTCTTTGATTTCCAGATCTTCTTTGTTTTAAATAATCAGAATTAAATATATAAGTAAAATCTTTCCAAAACTGTGGTTGATTAGCAAATGCTACAGCTGCCTTAGCTGGATTGTTGTCAGTCCAGTTCATATAGTTAGCAGCTGATATAGTTTGCAATGTAGCGGAACGTAAGTTCAAGAACATGATTGCTCCAACAGAATTGTTAGTCCAATTCATAAAGCCGTTAACCAACCTACCGCCACCCATTGGCCTGTTTCTACCAGTTTCCATGCGATACAGCATGTCTTCTAAGGCTTCTCTAAACTTAGAACCATATATAGCCTCTATCTTGTTTAGATTCTTAGGAGAGAATATCATATTTTTATTTTCTATCCACTCAGCAAGAAAATCAGATCTTTTGTCTCCAATAGCACCATCACTTAATAAGTCAGAAGCAATACTCTCAGCTAACCAATAATCTTTAGGTTTAGAGTATCCATCTTCTTTTTTAGAAATCAAACCTATAGCGTCAGCGTATGCCTGTAGTTTAGGGTCATTTTGCACAACACTAGTTAAAGCCGCTAAATCTCTTTTTGACAAACCAGGAACTTCAAACCCATGCTGATTCCAAAGATAAACTCTCATCGCTTGGTCGTAAGTATAATCTAAGCCCTTTATATTTTTGTTAAGCTTTTTCTTAACATCAGGGAAATTCTTATTTAGATTTTCAAAATCATTTGCAGCTGATTGTCTAGATGAGTTTAATTCATTAATACCTCTAGCAAATGGATCTATTAAAGCTTTTTTGAAGAAAGCCATATCAGCTTCTCCTTTTTTACCTTTACCTAAAAAGTTATATAACAACCCCTGGAAGTCTTGAGCAGATGCTGGTATTATAGATTTGTACTTAGTTTTTTGACCTCTTAATCTTGCTTGAGCATCAGAAAATTCCTTTATAGATTCAACGTTAGTTGTTGATTCTATTATATCGTTAAAAGTATTACTAGCATCTTTAGAAAATTTAATCTTAGCTTGTTGAACTTTAGACTTAACATCGAATTGCTTTAACATATTATCTACAGCTTGTACATTTTGTAAAGCATCATCAGCAAAGTAAAAGTCATTATAACCTTCACCAACCTTATCAGCTATCCAAAGCGCTTTAGCTTCTGATGTAGAGTTAGCTAAACCAGTAATATTTTTTAAAGGTATATTTAAACCATTAGCTTTTAAAAACTCATATATAGATTGAGCAGATTCTTGTGGTCTAGCTGTTAACACAAACATATTTTCAGGACCAAACTTACCTTGTAATTTCATAGCCTTATTAAACAAGGAAGCGACTTTACCATCAACAACTTTGTTGAATTCAGAAAAATCATGTTTCCAACCTTGCTCTAATAGATCAGCGCCTTCTTTAGCAAACTGTTCTGCTGTTAGCTTTCTAATAGCACCAGCATCAATCTCAATTTCTCTTTTTGTTTTAGCATCTCCTTCTTTATACGCCCGTAAGTACTCCTCTGACTTTTTCTCTCGCATTTCCTTCTTCTCAGCATAATCTCTTTCCCAACGTCTTTTTTTACGCTCATACTCTGACGTGTCCTCGTTAGCTATTGAATATGCGGATCTATCACCAATTATATCAGTATTTGGTGCTGTTTCTCCTCCTATGTCAGTATAATCCTGATAAGTTAAACGAGATAAACGATCGGCCTCTGCTTGTATTTTAGCTTGAGCATCTGGAGCTGTAGAAATAACTTCAGATTTACTTGTCGCTAATGTATCGTCAAAATCTAAAACCGTAATACCCTGTGATGGTTTTGACATCATCATTCTATTTTTATTTATAGCTTTTTTTAATCTACTATGCTCTTGTATTTGCGTTTTTAAATTCGCTTTATTCATTGCTTTAGCAAATTGCAAAGTAGCATCGCCAGTTAATTGAGCTACAACTAGTCTATTTGCTCTAGAAACTTCCATACCTTCAACTCCAAAATACTCAGCTATAGTTACACCTTCAGCAACCAGCTTATACATATTTAAGTCAATGCCAGCCTCGGCTAATCTAACAATAGACGAATAACCGTTGGGCAGCTTAAGTTCACCACTGAGAAGTCTTGGAACTATTTTGTCATAATAAACTTGTGGCATTTTTTCGCCGTAACCAGCGTCTTCAATCATTTTATCATGAGGGTTAGCATCAGAATCAAGAATAGCACCTTGCATGTAAGACTTACCTACTACTTTCCAAACTTCATCTACTTTACCGAAAACAGCACCACCTAACAAAGCCTTGCCAATCAAATTTTGAGGATCAGTATGTTCTTCTTTTATTTTTTGATCAAATATTGGATTACCATCACCATCTACAGCGTAAAATGAAAATGGAGCTAATATTCTAGTGAATACATTTTGCTGTTTACCTGTGTCTAGTAATATTTCTTCAAACATCCAGACATCTTCTGGAAAGTTTTGTAAATGTGCTTCGATAGCTTTATAAAAATCATATAACAATGGTAACCTATCTTTGTTTTCTTGATTAAACTCTCCTTTTAACAGTTTGCTGTGAAATTTTTCACTATATTTACCAGAACCAAATCGAGCTTTTGAGTCAGTACCATATTTTGTTCTAGAAATATAAGCTTGATCTACTATTGTTTTGTTGATTAAATTATCAAAGTTAGTTACACTTTGAAAAAAACCAGCTTTTTTACCGCCAGTAGTAGTTATTTTTATTAATTGTCTAAATTGTGGATGTGATTCTAAAAAACGATTAACAACTCTTACTCCAGCTTGTCTATAATTTTCTCCAGTTTCTACAATATTACCATCTTCATCTCTATAAACAAATGGCGCATCTAAATTTCTAGTTGAATATGTTTTTGGTGTTCCATCTTTTTTAAATCCATCTGGAACTTGTTTATTAGGAACTCTGATTATACCATGTATCCCTTCACCATATACAAATAATTTATTTTCGTATAAATTTTGATAATCTTCTTTAGTTTCTACTTTCGCACCTATATCTTCTCCTCTCAATTCTTTTTTAGCAAACATTAGTTTGCCTTTACCATCTTTAATTTTATCAACTCTTTCCTGTGATAATTTTAAAGCATCTTGTTGCTGTCTTATAGCTTGATTAATAGCTATAACAGTTGTCTGTATTATTTGCGATCTAAGAGCTGGATCAACAGAAGGTTTATTTACTCTAGCTTTTGGTATTAAACCAAATATTTCTAAATAAGCAGCTGGTTCTATTCTTTGTTTAGCTTGGTTTTTCAAACCTTTACCAGTTCCGGTAGTTTTAAATTTCAATCTACCACCTGCCTTGAAAAACTCTTTACCTATAATAGTATTAGCAATACCAGTTGGATCGCCTGCTTGGGTTGTTCCTTCTGGTATCGAAACGATATGCTCATCTCTCTTATTGAGTATATAGTCTTGAGCTGATTTTCTTTGTTTAGTATCTAAATCTTTCTCAGTAATTAAACGTATAGGGTCTGTTATACCGTATTTAGCCGCAACTTTTTCTAATATAGAATAGTACTTCCCAGTTGGTATACGTTTAGATTTCAACTCAACAACCCCATGGTCTTTTTTAGCCTGTGCTTTTGCTTCTTTTTCTGTAAACCCTTGTTTTTTATATTTCTCTATAGCGGCTTTTTCTAGTTTCTTTTGTTTAGCTTTATATTCTAGTGTTATCTCAACACCATCTTTAGTAAATTTTCTATGAGCTGTTACTGCTTTTTTAACGTCTAGATATTTATTAACACCATCAACACCTAGCTCTAATAAGTCATTTTTAATTTCATTATGTAGCTCTGCTTCCCCAAAGGTTTCTAAGGCAATTAATTGGCGTGTTGGGGTTTGTTTTTTTGGAGTTTCTTGTGTTGTTATTTCATCTTCTAGCTGTGCTCTACCTTCTTCTAATTGCTCCTGCGTAAAGTCAGGCATTATAGTAGGGTTAAATTCAAATGAATCTAACATTCTATATTTAATTCTACCATTTAAATAACCATATAAATCACCCCTGCCGTCAAATCTATTTAAATCATTTTTACCTTCTTTAGTTGTAGCGTATAATCTAAACAAAACATCTTGCTCTAATTCTTCCCTTCCATCTTTTGTTATTTTTAAAGAAGGTCTTTTAGCAAAATAGTTATTTACTTGAGCTGCAATCATACCTGGTAGTTCCGCCGCTATAACATCTGAATTAGGATTGTATTCGCTTTTGTCAAAATTACCATCTTTGTCTTTAGCTAATTTATTTAAAATTCCTTTAGCAGACTCCGCTTTAGATTCCATTTTTTTACCAGTAGGTCTTGCTTTCTTTTTTCTAAGTAATTTACCTTTAGCGCCTTTATCCATCATTTTTTCAATAGCGATACTATCGTAATTTTTTTCTATAGAAGCATTGTAATCCTTTATAAAATTATAAACATCTTTTCCGCTATCAAAAGTAATATCTCTTAACCCTAGTCGCTGTAAGTGCTGTCTAATAATGTCACCAAACTTAGTAAACATATTTTCTTTATAATCTAAAGTACCATCCATTATAGACTCGGACATTATAGTTATAATCTCTTCTCCAAATTCAGAATCACCTTGATATGGTTCCATTCTTCTTATAAACTTTCTATTAAAACCACCTTTGTTATCAAGAATAAAATCTTTAACGGCGTTTCCTAGAGATGCTTGTGTTTCAGGATCTTCTTGTATTGATTGAAACAACACAGCGTGTAAAAGTTCATGAGCAGCCGTATTTATTCTACCACCTTTTTTTAATGAATTTTCCTTGTTTATAAAAATGTCAAAACCACCGTATTGATCAGCTCTAAACGCACCATAACCTGTAGCTTGAAGTTGAGCGTTATAGCTGTTCATCTCTATTTTAAGTTTAAGTTTCTTTATATTAGAATTAATATCGTTAACGTGTTTGTCGAATAAGGCGTCTCCATCATTTAAACCTATTAGTTCTTTGAGTTCTTCATTTAATTTTGTTGGATCTTTTAATATTTCATTCCAAGCATCAATCTGCGCTTGTAATAAAGCGTTCTCTTCGCTTATTTGCTCATTAAAAAAAGCTTGTTGTTCTTCTCTAGTTTCAAATACTTTAACTCTACCTCTAGCACCAGTGTTAGTGGCTCTAAAATCTTTTATTTTACGTTTGTTAAATTTATTTATTTTCTTTTTAATTTGCGCTAATTGTTTTTCATAACGCTCTTTTTTCTCAGCTTGCTGCTCTTCAGTTTCATATTCAACTATAATATCATCTTGCTTGTCTAATAATTCATTTTCTTGAATTCTTATATCATCAATTAAGGTTTGTTTTTGATCATCACTTAAAGATTCATCAGCGTTTATTGCATCTTCCGTTGCTCTTAGTTCTATTATTTCCGTATCTAATTTTACTAAATTTTCTTTCTCTTCATTAGACATCATATCAATATTCTGAATATTTTTCTGCATTAAATCTTCATTCTTTGCGACTAATTTTAGAATATCGTTTTCTAATTTTTCTCTTGTTTTTGGGTCTAAATCTTTTTTTGCAAGAAGTTTTTCTTTTTCTTTTCTTTTGGTATTATTTTCTGCAATTTTTTGCTTGTAGTTTTTACCAGCAAATATAGAAGAAACATCTTGATATAAAGTAGGCATCGACATTGCTCTTTCCATAAACAAACCACTAAGCATAGCTCCTGGTATTCCTTGCCCCATACTTATGTCTTTTCCTAAAACATATTTATCTCCAAAATTATTACCAAGCTCAGCAAAACCCTCACTCACTGACTCTTGATACATGTAAGGTAGATTGCTCGCTGTTCTTTTAGCAACTCTTTTGCCTGTTTCAAAAACATTTTTTCCAAAAGCATTTTTAACTCTTTCGTAAGACATATTACTCATGCCAGCTGCTTTTGCTTTAAAAACACCATAAGTAAAAGATTCTGAAATTACTTCAGATCCAAAAGCCACTCCACTAGCGAGCCACTTTTCCGCTAAAGTATAATTTGTTCTTCCAAAAGTCTGTCTATTTGTAAACTCTATATTATCATACTTATTACCGAAAGCAGATGTACCCATTATATATATTGAAGCTCCACCTGTCGCGTACATTAAACCGTATTGTGGTACAAAGTTAGCAACAACATTTAAACCAAAAGCACCTAAATCACTTAAGTTATCTATATCTTCATATTGTGTAGGCGCTTGAACATTAGCGTTCATGTCTTCTACGAATTTATTAAATGTATCTTTTTTAACATTTCGCATTGCATCCTTAACTCCATCAATAGCGTATATCATTTTTACTGCTTCCGGCATTTTATTTATATCGCCATTATAGTATTCAAATAATAGATCTTCTGGTAATTCCGCAACAGCATTGACAGCGCCTTCTATACCACTAGCCATATGAAGAGCAGATGTTCCAACCCAAGTAACTGCAGCGGTAAGATTGTGCCCATTACGATTCATAGCATTCATATAGTTTACTAAATCAGTACCTTGTTGATTAAATTCAGTGTCTAAATTTACAGTATTAAGATACGATTGATATGATTTTTTTCTATTACTTACCTCGTTGGTATAATCTTGATATAATTTTTTATTACTTTCAAAATCTACTTCATAATCTTTTACAACTTTGTTTCTCTCAACGTTAAGTCTATTGTATTCGTCAATAGTTTCTTGCGGGTATTCTTTTATTGCTCTACCTTCTTCGTCAAGTTCGACCCCTAAAGCTGATATTTGCTTGTCCCATTCAGTTATTTGATCTTCGTAACTACTATAATCTATATTGTTTAAGGTATTTTCGTAACTTTCTATTTTAGTATCAGAATTTTTTATATCTTTTGCTAAAAAGTTTTGCTGAGCAAGGTTAGCTTCTTGTTTTTCTGTTAAAGATTCTTTATATTCATTTGCTTTATCAATTTCTTTTTCAGCCCACTCAGGATTCATAACTTGAAGAATACCTTGGTTATCTTCCATATATTCAGCTATCTTCTTGTCCATTAACCCTTGCTCATCATCTGTTTGCATAAGTTGAGTTGCGGTTTCATATAACCATTCGTCAGTACGATTTGATATTGGTTCGTTTTCAGGCCAAAGTTTAGCTGCTTGTTGTAGATAATTTCCAATTCTACTGTTTTTTATACTAGCTTCAGTTTCGTTTCTTCCTTCTAATAATCTTTGACGAAATTCAGTTTGCTTTTGAGCCTCTTTCTGTGCTTCTTGATTATAAAACTCAGGTAACTTTCCATCAGGACCTAATGGTAATTGACCTACATTTGGTATAACTACCGATGAGGTAGATTTAATCTGATCATTAAGTTCTTTTATTTTTATTTGATTTTCTTTCCACAATTCAACCTCTGAACTTATATTGTTTTTTATTTCTTCTGTTTCTTGTACATTAGCTTTAAAATTAGCTACATTTTCCATTACTGGAGTTGTAGTTATTATAGGATCTTTTTTTCCAGCTACAAATTCCCAAGCAGTTTGTCCTTGTTGGCCACCCTCAATTTCATCCCCAACTTCACTTGATTGTTCCCATTGTTTTAAAACTTCTTTAGGAACGTTATCAGTTGGTACAATCTCTGAAACCATCTCCGTAGTACCGTCTTCATTTTCCACTTCATATTCACGAATCCAAATACTTTGACCGATATCGTCTGAAGTATAGTTCCACTTTCCTTTTAAATCAGGTGAACTCCAATCAACTTCTGGCGTAACCAAAGAAGCGTCTTCCCCAGTGGATACCGTATTTCCATCCGTCCCCGTGGTATCCGTCAGGGCTTGGTCTTCCTTTACTTCTATAGTTTCTTTTTCGTTAGGAATTGGAAAGTATTGGTCTAAAAATTCTCCTTTTGATTTTGAATAAGCTTTTTTCTTTTTAACAAAATCGTATAATTTACCTTGAGCTTCTTCTGTAGAGTACTGTTCTTTAAACTCATCGTAAGTTTTTGAATAGTACTTTTTATCAGAAATGTAATTAAACATTTTTTCTAGTGGATTAGAAGTTGTAGTGGCTTTTTCTTCAGCAACTTCTTCAACAGGTTTTTCAACAATCTCTGTTTCTTCAATTTTCGCGGTCTTATCATCTGGCGCAGTTCCTTGTCCTACCCAAACAACTTCTCCTAAATCATTCATAGTATAACCCTCAGAAAGCATTTCGCCATCTGGACCTACGTTCCATTTTGATTCTTCACCTCTAGCTACTGAATCTTGTATTTCTTCCCTTGTTGGGGTTGTAAGAGTTTCACTCATATTATTTAATTTAGTCTAGTGCGTATTTATCTTCTTCAACTACAACTGGATTATCCACATCATAAGCAGCGTCAAAAATCTTTGCCATTTGAATTTTGTAATGCATTTCTAATAATGGAATACTAATATCAAGTTCGTCTCCAGATAAAACTCGTTGTGTAAGTTTCATGTAATTTTCTTCGGTGCTATAATCTTTTTTGTCAAAATCTCCATCGCCGTCTGTGTCGTAAGGATGCGGGTTTTCTTTTGAGTAATCTCCTTTAATACTCCCTAGAGCATTTATAAAATTACTTGCCAAATCAGACGTTAAATCTATAGTATTTCCATCCTTATCAAATTCAACATCGTGGATTGCAGAGGCTAAAGTATTCTTACCGTAGGTTGGCATAAATGCAAAATCAAGAAAAGTTTCTTTATCTGTTACCTGTTCTTTTACTACTTTTTCAATTGCATTAATATGAACCTCACTACCATATTTCGTTTTGTTTTGATATCTTTTTATTGCGTCTTGATCAAACAAAGCTTCTACAGCAGGTCGCTTAGGAGATTTTTGCACTAACAAGGACCCAGCGTCTCCTTCTGCTAACGTTAAGTTTTTACCACCGCTTTTTATGGGTCTATTGTTTTTATCAACGTACATAAACACCATGTTTCCCTTATCGTCGTAACCTTGAACAGCTTTAGATCCGTCAGCTAAAGGTTTACCTTTGCTTAACAATGCGTTAGCAAAATTAATTTTATTTGCTCCGTACATACCCGATGCCTCCATATTGATATTGCCTTCTTCTAATTGAATTTTTAACATTTCGTTAAACTCTGCGAATCTTCTATTAGAATTGTTCGTATTATCTTTAACTCTGTTTAATCTTCTTTTTTCAGCTTTATGATCTGCTTTAAACTTTTGTTTTTTAATTTTAATTTCTTCACTTGATAATCCTTCTTCAATTGCTTCTCTTTCGATTTCTTTTAAACCTGCTTTTCTTACGTCATTAAGTCCAGAAATTTCATTTCTTAGTGTTTCTATGTGCTGTTCTGTATTTGCAACTGTAATAGTTGAAGTGTTGTTATCTCTATCAACATGATCAAAAGCGGGTAGTGGTTGAAAAAGTTTAGGAACTTTTGGTAATGAACTAACACTTGCCTGTATACTAGCGGTTGTTTTTTCTACGCTAGTTCCTAAAGGATCGTCGCCACCAAAAGTAGAAGATCCTGCAAAAGGATTTTTAGCGTCTTTGTCAACTAATTCTAATCCTTTAGTTTCTAAATTTGATTTAATCTCTCCAGTTGTTATATCTCCTATATCCTTAAATTCTTTTTTTGCGTCTACACCAACGTTTCCAAACGGCTCACCAACATCACCTTTTTTATCTTTTGCTTTTTGTACTAATGCACCACCAATTTCTCCTATAGCTTTAAGAGCCTTTCCCCACGACTTTCCAACACTCTTAGTCATTGCCGCGTGAGATTTAGATATACGCTCGTGTATTCTACTAACGTCCACTGGTACATTAGCCATCGCTGCGTCTGTCGCTGCTCTTACTAATGTTGCATCTGCCCTACCTGATAAACTTGCCATATTTATATTTGTTTAAATTCTACGTCTAACATACTGTAATCTACATAATCATAACCGTCTTTTATACTAACGGCTTCTTGTGGTATTTCGTCAGACATTACACCTTGGAACTTACCGCTACCAAGCTTAGAATCTTTATATTCGAACGAATAAATATTTAGACCACTAGGTGACTCTCCAATTTTACTTATATTCTTTTTAAGTTTTCTATCTGATGCGGCCGCCGCGATAGCAGCTGCCCCAACTCCTGCGCCCCCTTCAACAACACCACCAATTATATCTGTCCACATTGCTTTATTCGCATTTACTCTTTCAATTTCCATTGCCGCCGCGCTTTGCTGCGCACCATAAGCCGCTTGTACTCCTGCTTGCGCACCTTGTAATTCTCCATACTCCATTCCTAGCAACGTTGCCTCTCTACCAGTTTCCGCTTGTTGCACCATTGCTTCGCCTTGTCTTTTTTGTAACTCTACAGCTGCCGCGCCTCGAGCCGCTAGTTGTTGGTTTGCTGCCTCTTGTTGCCCTATAGAAGCAGATATTTGTTGGGCTTGTAATTGACCTTGATTAGCCATAGCTTGAGCTAGACCAGCTATACCAGATCCACCAGCTGCCCCTCGTAAACCCTGCATTATATTAGCTCTTTGTTGTTGGCCTTGTTGCGCTTGAAACTCAGCTTGCTGTTGGTTAACTGTTAAGTCTTCATAAGTATTCTCCATGCCCGCGTAAGGATTTATAAAATTTATATCTTTATACGCTTGCTTTTGTCGTTGTACAGACGCCTTAGCGGATGTTTGTTGATTTTTGTAATCTGCCATTTGTGCGTTTGCTGCTCTTTTTGCGTCTTTCACCGCATCTTTCCCTGATGAACCCATGTTATATATATTTAAAAGTTTCGTAGGATGGAGCTTTTGAAATAGCCCAACCTAACTTATTATGTATGTTTTGCATATGTATACTTTCGCAAACAGTAAACATAAACTTAATTCCTTGTGATTTTGCTTCTTTTTCTATGTTTATTATTAATCGCTCTATAATAAATCTTCTGTCTTTTTCTTTGTATTCTGGATTAGACACTACAAATGTTAAATAACCCATTGGCGCGTTTTTATCTACATACAAAAACCCTGAAGCTATAGGTGTATTATTTTTTTCTATTATATAACAATAATCATTGTGCGGTAAAATTTCTCTTTCTATACCCTTCTTTTCTCCCCACCACCATTTCCACCATTCAAGTATTATTGCATAGTCTTCGTTGTTAAAACTACGAAATATTAATTTATCACTCACTATTTAATTTAATTTAATTTATACCTAATATAGTCACAGTTTTCACTGTTTTTTTAATTACTAGTGAGGTGTTATAAAATTATTGATATCAAAATTCAAAGTCAGTGAACGTGGTCCAACTTTATTAACTGTTACAATTCCAGTTATAGTAACAACGTTTCCAGCCCCAGGAAAAGTAAATGTTTGCCCGTCTTCTAAAGTTTGAGCGGCACTAACAGTTAAGTTTGAGCCACTAATATTTGTTATAAACGGATCAGCAACACCGGGAGTAATACCAGGTCCACTAATAGTGCTGTTTTCAAATGTTACTGTAACACCGTCAGATATCAATTGCTCTTGTGAAATTATTATTTTTTTATTTAACTTATCAACGCTAACTATGCTAGGATTTCCAACTAACGTGCCAGAACTAATAGTCCTTATGGTTTGACCTGGTCTTAAACCACTAACACTCAAAAACTCAACTGTTGTTTTGTTTCGGACATTACTACCAACCGACACCTGTGTTGTTTCATCAGCTATACCCAAGACGGACGCAACAGGTATTGTTGTGCTCGCACTAACAGCAGAGGTTGTTGTCGTTGTAACGGTGTTTAAAGAAGCTTTTATGTTATCAATTGACACATCCCAACCTGTTAACGATTTAATTTGAGTAAGGTCGTAAGCCCCAACATGAAGTTCGTCTCCCGCAAGAGATAGAGGCTGTTGTTTATTAAAAACAACGTTACCACTTTGCTCGTTAATTTTTCCGCGTACAAGTAACGGGATAGTATGCCTAGTATCAACAGCTGGAATTGTTTTGTGAATAATTTCTCTTTCTTGCTCTGTGTTTTCGTCTATAGTTATTTTATCTTCATATCTATATAAATAACTACCAGCCTCACCAGTACCGGAAAATATTCTCATATTTTCAGTTAAACCAACAAAAGCAGTTGAACTTACAATGGGCCACTGGTAGTTCATTCTATTAAAAAACGTTAAAGGGGCGTTGTCTCTAAACTGAATAGCTTGTGACATTGTAAAATCAGTTGCGGTACCGCTGGTTTCAACAACCGTAACTGTTGTTAAGCTTCTATTTATTTTAGAGCTAAATGACAGCGTTGTTCCATCTTCTATAACGGCTGATGAGTTAAGTGAAAAAACATATGTAGAATCTATAGATGCCACAGTAAATAGCGTAGCATCAAGTTCAGCCGTACCGGTTACTTGGTCTCCTACCGCCATCTTAGTAGCTACAGCAGAATCCATGGTTATAGCCGTAGATCCAGATCGAAAATCACCGTTTACAGTATCCGTCATTACTGTTGTAGTTATTTTGTCTCCAACTTTAATTACCGCGGATAAATCAGTGTTGTCCATTCTAACTACTGAACCGCTAGTAACAGCTCCGTTTATATCATCTCCAGTAAAAGCCGCGGTAGCAGTTGGATATATGTTTTCTCCAGAAATATCAATTGGTGCGGCTCCTACAACTGGCTGGTCAAAAGCAAATACATCTTCAATGCTCGGTTGTTGGTCCATAACCAAAGCGCCACTAGTAACTGTACCAGTAATTTCAAAAGAATGTTGTCCTCCACTTTGAAATCTAGCAAGGTTAGTTACGCTAACACTTCCGGATCCAGACAAACTTACTCCGCTTGTTCCCGAATAAAATGCCGAGTCATTTGTTACTTTAATCTCAAGATTAACGTCTAGTACTTGATATATAACTTTTTGCAGCAAAATAGAATTAGAACCTGTAGAAGAATTTAAATCTACACTTGAGCCAGTAGTTGCATCTTTTCCAACTGGGAAATGAACCTCAGTGTATTCTACATGCTCTGTTCCTGGTTTAACGTATAAATAAATATCATATTGGTCATTGTCTGTTACGGCTGGAAAAACAACAAAATCAGTATATGTATTATTAGATATTTCTCTTTCTAATGTGGCGCGTTTAGTTTGAAAGGTTTTAGAGACAAAGTTATAATACTTACTATCTTCGTTTTTTATTTCTAAATAAAACTCAGCACCAGAATCTCCAGTAATAGAAAACTCTCTAACCGCGCCAGCTGTAGGTATATCTTCAAAATCCATTGTAATACCTGTTATTGTTTTTTTATAAAGCTTAGCGTGCTCAGCATCAGACATCAGCTTACCATCAGGCATATAATGAAAACCCTCTGGCGCAGTTCCTCTTCTAAAACCAACATTAGCCTCAGGATTATCATCTTCATTTGGTTTAATTAGCGCTTGTGGTGGCGGCCCAGAACACTTGCAAAGAACCCACATTTTTTGAGCAAAAGTAATTTTAGCTTGTTTTCTTCCTAATTGGTAAGTGTTGTAAGAATTACTGTTGATTTGATTTGTCCAGTGACTCACTCTATTTATCCAAAATTCACAATTAGAGCCTATAGGATTGTTTGGAGTGGGATTCCCAAGATTTATACCGTTCATCCACCCGTTCCACATATTTACTATAAATGCAGAATGACTGTTATTGTAATTAGCAACATACTGCGGTGAGTTGTATAGGCTTTGTCCCGTTGAGCTATATATATTAATCCCCAAATAAGCTGGAGCAGTGGTAATTTGTCCTAAACAATGAAAATCAGCTAACGATGAGCACTTACAATTTGCCATATTTTTATTTATTTATTTATTTATTTATTTACTACTTTCTGAAAATTCTGATCCAATAGAAAATAATTCTACTTTTTTCGTTGAATTATTCGAAAACGTTGCTTGCATATAATATCCCAATAAACTAGAGTTGTTTACTTTTTTGTCTTTAACAAACGACCAAAGCGCATTGGTTGGAGGAGAGTTAACTGTTGCAGGATATAAAACCCCAAGAACCGTTGTATATACTCCACCACTAAAAGTAGGTGTACCAACCGACTGTACAACGCCAAACTCAATGGTATTACTTATGTCCGTAGCATCAAACGTAGAGGTACCAAGATTAGTCGGAGTAGAGTAGTATAAAATATCTCCAACTCCAATAGAGGCGTTGATGTTTTGAAAAGGTATGTTTACTAATGGCATATTGTTTTAGTTTATTTTAAAGTTATGAAGGGCCACATGATCCACCATTTGGATCGCCAGGTGTAATTGGAATTCCATTCGCGCAATTTGACATAGAACTGAAAACCGGTGTGTTTCCAGTACATCCAACCGGTGTGCAGGCGTTGTTGTTACAGTAAAAACCACTTAAAGTACCATAGCTACATTGGCTTTGATCATGACAAGTTGCAGTTGAGTCATAAGTACAAGCTGTAGAATCCATACAACCAAGCGAAGTTGTTCCGTTAAAGTCCGCGCAAGGTCTAATATCAAAAGCAAAAAATACTTCAACACCACAAGCCGGGAAATTATCTTCCATTTGTTGGAGTTGTGACGCAGGGGTTGATACTCCTTGAGCATTCGTATAACCAGGATAAGTTGCACCAAACTCAATTCCCCCAATTGTTTGTGTCATCATTAATCTATACCATCGTCTATTTGTAGTTCCTCCATCTAAATTCTGGATTACGCCATACGCGTCTGTGTATGTGTCAGGAGGAGATCCCGCGGCGGTTCCATCATTGTTATTAAAGAAATCATAATTTAACGCATGCGGGAAAAAGAACTGATTTGAGCTGGCAGTTAGTGAACTACCCCAAGGATACCCCCATACGTCTGGATATTCCCCATTTGACCACGTTTGTAACAAGTTGGCATTCCAAGTCTTAGTATGTATAGTGTTATAAGTAACCGGTAACGCATAGCTTGGACTTGAGAATGGTGTCCCAGCATTTGTATTAGTGTAATCAAGCTGCTGTAATGTAGCTTTTATACTGTTACTAGTTCCAGTAATAGTTTGACTGTTATATGGTGATGTTGAACCTACTGTATAGTGGTTTTTGTTAATACCTTCAGCGGTAAAACGTAACCCTATATGTTTTGGGTTGTTGTAGGCGCTAATCACAAAGTTTTTCGTGTAGTCACTAACGCTTGGATATAATCCTTGCTGTCCAACACTGCTAGTTCCTGTAAACCAGTTTTGAGCCTGGTAATATACTGGTCTTTGATTGTTTGTAGCTAAATTATAAGCTGCATGATTACCTCCAATTGTAACATTTGTAATTGGATATAAACATGGATTACTATCATTAGTAGCAGAAACCTTTCCAAGACCTGGATATGCAATCCCATTAAGTATTTGTTGATTTTGGCTATTAATAATTCCATTATAATTTCCTGCCACGTTAGCAAACGAATCATAATTACATGCTGTAGGATCCATACAACCGTAAACATTAGCATAATTACAACACCCAGTATCACCAACCGTAGTACCAACTTGAGCAACCCCAACACAATCATATGTAGCTGTTGGGTCATAATTAGTTGCGTTACCTTGTCCACCAGTATTACCACCACCATCTAAACAACCAGAGCATTGGCTACTGTTACACGAACCATCATCAACTGTTGCGTTTGAATCATAGTTGCAATATGAAGGATCCGTACATCCATAAGTAGTATACGTGCAACAGCTAGAAGTAGGGTTGTTACTGTTGTTTATACCGTTACCGCAGGTTATTGTGCACGACAAAGCTAGTGATGATCCAAACACGTAACAGCCATTGTTAGTCGTTGCGTTTGAAAAGTTGCTCACGTTATAATTATCCGCTGTAGAATCCGTGCATCCAGAGCAAGCCTCAAAATTACATGACCCATCATCATTTGTTGCAAGTGGATCAAAATTACATGCTGTAGCACTTGTACATCCGGGGTTTGTAATTATACAAGAATCCGTGAAAGCACTAGGGGGATATCCTGATACAATAACGTTATCTGGGTATTCCGCAATCACGTTGACTATAGTACCGTCATCCAAAGTGTCTTGGTGAGCGGTTGAGCAATCAGAGTTTGCGGGTGCAGTAACAGTCGCGGTTCCAGAACCATTTATATGACCTAAAACATTATAAGGCCAATTAAAGCTAGCTGCAAAATTAAGAGCTAGAGATGGGTTCGTGTTCACCGAAGAAGGACAACCGTAGTTATCGGCACTTGGATTTGTACATCCAATAACAACACATGAACTACCAGGGATTAAAGCTGAAGGCGTAGGGCTATTTGGATCCATATGAGTAGCTAATGGATTGAAGTTAGCTGCAACATCCCAAGTACATCCAAATTCAACGCCCGTCCAAGCGTTCGCACAATCTCCAGGCACGTGAAATGTAGCTAAAGAATCGTAATTAGCATTTGGATACCCAGGATAAGCACTGTCAAATCCATCGACTAAAAGCGTGTTATACCCATCGTCCATACAACCTCCACCCGAACAACTACCATCATCAATAATACCACTACCAGGTGCACCGCTCCAATTTACCGCTACTTGAGAAAATCCAACATAATTACTTGCAAGAGGATTTGTACAACCTTCCCAAAAACAGTTATTGCTAGCGGTGTTAGCTAATGGATCGTAATTACTAGCATCTGCCTCCACGCACCCAGTTACTTGATAAACACAAGAGCCATTATCAATATTAACTCCTGCATTATAATTCATTGCCGTTGGATCTGTACAACCACTTGATGCTGCAACACAAGAACCATCATCAGTCATACCATAACCATTGTTGTAGGTAAAAGCTATTGACGGAAACGAAGCTGCGTTGTAATTAAAAGCGGCTGTGTTTGTGCAACCATACCACTTGCAACTATTATTGTCTGTGTTAGCAGGAGGAGATATTAAGTTTAAATTCCCTGGCCCCGCATAATTATTCGCGCTTGTTTCCATGCAGCCATCAACTACCGCAACACAAGAACCATCACCAAAATTAGCTAAAGGATTATAGTTAAACGCTTGTGAGTCTGTACATCCACCAACACTTACAGGAATAACAAATCCACTACTTCGTCCAAGACCTTGGGTTGAAAAACTACCAACATCAAAATCTTCCTCATTAATTACATGCCCACTGTTATTTGCGTTTATGTTTTTACCTTTAATATAATTAAACCACTTACCTTCTTTTTCAATAAATTCATCTAAACTACCGTTTTCTTTATCAGTGTTTATATTGCTAACATACCAACCGGGTTCTTGTGACAAGTTGTAATATTGCCCATCGTCAAACGGAAGACCAGCAAATGGAAGGCTTGAGGGTATCACAGGGATTTCTACTCTAGAGCCACTACCCTCATAGTTTAACGTAGCAAACGACTTGATAGAGCCAGGTAAATCGTTTAAAACAACAGTAAAACTAGAATCAACACGGGAAGAATAGAAAGTATTTCTAGTTTCGCTATCATGAGCCCAAAGCGCACCTTGCTTAAAGGTGTAATACTTATTTGAGCAACTAACACCGTTTTCAGGTACAAATGATTTAAAGCTTACCCAGCCCCTAACGTTTTCTTGAAACGAGACTGTAATTGGTGTTTCGTAAGTAGGTTGGCTTGAAGGAGTTTGTGGAGTTGTCATAATTATATTTTAGTCTGTCAGCGTTATGTTGTATTCACCTGTTTTATCATCAAAACTACCAATTAGTTTAGAATATAGTTTTAGATTATCTCTAAACCAATCTTTCATACCATGGTCAGATATTGGTGTTAAACCGTCTTTAGACAATCTAATCACAGCACCCCTTACTTTATCTGTAAAATAACTTCTATACGAGTGTGAAGCAAATGATTCTGGATTTTTAGAAATTCCAAATTTTCCTACAAAAGGTACCGTTTGTCCTAAAACATTATTTGTTGATGTTAATTGTGCGTTCCCATCGGCATTAAATAAAGCATCTTTTTTAGCTAGTATTTTTAAAACTCTATCTTCACAAATAGCCACTAAGTCAGAATCTCTAGTATGTAGTTTTTGAATACTACCATATATAGGGTTTATATCTTTTGTTATTTTTTCAGCTGCAATAAATTGATTTAAATTATTTACACCAGAGTCAGAATTATATATACCAGAATATATTAAACCGTATTTTCTTTTTTCTTCTCTATACTCTTCTAGCGTTGTCGAGGAAGCTTTTACTCCTTTGTCTATAGTGACTTTATTAAAACCATCTCTTACTCTATTAGATTCTACTCCATTTCCAAACGAATAGCAATTAAAGTAAGATAAGTTAATCGGCATGTTACTAACATCTGGAGTTACAATAACTCTGTTTCCTGTTTGCGTTGTTCCAAACGCACTTGTACTAGTAGAAGTAGGATCAAAAATATATTGTAATTGCGCAGTTAAACAACTACCATTTCTTCTATGAAAAGTTGCGCGGCCAATATACGGGCTTAAAGTAGTATTATAAAGAAACGAAAAAGGTTGGTCAAATTCAACAATGTTATTATCCCAAGCAACGACAGTTCTTGTTATGCATTTGTCGGCGCTAACAACATTTACTAGCATAGGGTTACATATTGTTACTTTGGTTCCAATAGGAGCAAAAGTATAATTTGTTTCACTGTTTATATTACTAACAAAAGTACCGTCTACCTCATAGTATAAATCTAAATCAATATCTTGTTTTGGTTCTGTCTCCCAAATAGCTGGATGTTGTGGAACAACTTGATCAGAAACACCTTCCCAATCCTGATCAATAAATTCAATAGCGCCTACTGTTTGGTGGTCAGCGTTACCAGCACTAATAGGATTAAAATTAGTATTAATACCAGTTGGATCTGCATCGATTTCTATTTTGTAAGTTATTCTTCTATTGTTTGGATGCCCTAAATTAGCCATTGCATTAAACATGTTAGTTATATCTGGGTGCGAACTTCCCATAAGCCCCCAATAACCAGGATTTGTGCCTAAAGTATCTAGTGTTTGATGTGCTTGATACGCATCGAGGTTGTTATCAATGTCTGTATGGTTGTTATGGTATGATATTACCGGATCTTGTACTATAGTATAAATAGTATTGTTTGAATCTCCTCTAAACTTAAATTTTGAACCCTGCACAAGAGATTGCGTAACACCTGCTTCTGATTCGTGGTTTATGTTACTGTTAGATCCAACCCTCCAGTGTTTTAATAAATCGTTGCTAGCGCTTTGAGGATAGTAAAGCATTTCCCCATAATATTCGCCTGGAACATGATTATTCTGGGATCTTTCGTTTTTTGCTTGTAATAAAAGACCTGGGTTGTCTTGAGCGTCTAAGTGTAGTTTTCCGTCACTACCAGTAGGAGAATCGCCAGTATCTCTATTATCTTTTGCGTTCCACAAATAACCATAGCTTAAATCTATATAAAACTTTCCATTTTCTTGATAAATACCTTTTCTAAAACCATCTGTTTTTTGAAGATTATAAGCTGCAGCATCTTGAGATGGTCGCGTATACATTCCTGATTCGTTTAATGTTTCTGCCGTGTAAGAGCCTTTGTAATAACAAGAATCAATAAACCAAGCGCTTTTTCGGGTACTTGTTCCAAATTTTAAACGATTATTCCAATCAGCGGCAGTTTCTGTCTCAGCACCAACGGTAGCCGTGTCATTACCAGTTACACCGCTGTTAGTGTCAGCTAAATAATAAAACGGCATAGAGCTTCTGGTAACTAAAGAATCCGCGGCAGTGCTAAGATTTTCGTTTAAAATAGTAGAATTTGTTAGTGCATTCCTTTTTATTTTAGCAAAAAATCTACCATCAAACTGAGGGCTATTGTTTAAAATATTTTTATAAACTATTATTCTTAAAGTTTCATTTATTCCTGTTGAAGATATTACGGGAGTATTTGTTAAAAAATCTTCTTCTATAGGTCTATCTAACGTAAAGTGATACTCGTCAACGGTTGGTGGTACATTGGTATTATATTTGGCGGTAAAATCAACTACATCATAATAGTCTGTTTTTTGCTCAACAGCACCCGTTGTGATAGCAAATCTTACCACTAAATCTTCGTCAACATCAGTTAATGGAGTTTCGTTTTGATCCCAATCTGTAGCACTTATAATAATCTTATTACTATCTTTAACTGGAACTGCATTTGGATCTGTAAAAAGTAAATCAGTAATTCCTTGTTGAGGTGCAGTTGTTGATAGTCCACCAGCGTTTTTTGCTACATATTGTCTTTTTGTTTTTATAAAATCAGGAGCTTCATTTTCTATAGCTAGTATTTTAAATTTATTATCCTCTAAAACAGCGTTATTAATTTCGCCACCTTTTTTTAATATTAAAAAAGTTTCTTCATCAACTTTATTTCTATCACTAGAAGGAAAAGACAACCATAAGTTACCATCGTCAGCATCGTAAACCCTGTCCATAGCTAAATTATAATACTCTCTAGAAGTTTCTTTAATAAATATTTTATAATAAGACACCCATTCCGGAAAATCACCACTTGGAGTAATTTTTAGTTGATTACCTTCAATCGATCTAGATATCGGTATCTTAACATCGTTGTTCTGTGAAGTAAAAACAGGTGTTTGTCTACCGTATTTGTCTAAATAAGATATTCCTAAAGAATAATTTCTCATTGATTTAAGAGATTTTTTCGCTAGTTGTTCTAATTCAGTTTTATCGCAAAGTGCTCTACCCACAACTTGTGAAGCTAATTTACCGGTTATACTACTCGAGATTGTAAAGACATCATAATTTTGTAAATAATTACCATAAACTAATCTATTGGCAACTATTTCTTGAGATAAGGCAGATCTAGGAACGTTATCATAGGGTCTTAATAGTTGATTTTCTGGTAACATACCTGTTGAAATCTCTCCTTTAACTTCATAACCAGGTATTCCTGCCCAGCTTGGAAGTTTTGGAGACAACGTGTCTATTAAATAAACGGCTGGTGAGTTTGATTCCTTATATAACAAGTCAATTGCAACAACATCTTTAGGTAAATTTAAATCATAATTCTGAAGTTTTATTGACTTAATATTATTTTGCATACCAATATTATATGCTTCAATAGGATTATATTCAAAGCTACCTGGCGAAAATATTATATTAGTAAATGGCCCAAAAGAAGAATACTCCCCATCAATATATTTATATCTATAAGAAAATCTAGGAAATTTATTTTTAAACGATTGTTCTGGCTTTGTTTTTACAACCCAATTGTAAGATATATCGCTTTGTGTAAGATTCGGGTTGATATATGTAACTTCAGCATAAAAAACCCATTCAGGACCAGTAGGATCACCAAGGTAATTTACGTTGTAGTTTGTAGACGTAGTTGGGTCAAAGTTACCATTTCCATTAAGAACCCCAGAATACATAAGATTTACTAACGATATTTCAACGTCATAATTTTCCGGAAGAGAACCTGTTGAGCTTGAGCTTTGCAATAATATACTATCGCCTACTACCGGGTACAAGCCTGTTGACGAATATCCTACAAAAGGAATAAAGATCGCGGCGTTACTAGAGTTTAAAACAATAACTATTTTTGTGCCAGGAGGAGTATTTCCAGAACCAGCGCCAATACTGGTGTCATATATAAAGTTCATTAAAGGAGTGTCACCATTAGCGGTTTCTTTACCAATTATTTTTTCTACATCTAAAACCGCTGTAGGTGGTTTCTTAATAACAGTAACATGATGTTTTTCAGTAAGAATTGCGTCAGACATAGATATCTGTTGGTCGGGATTAATAACTTTAGTGTGAGTGTTCCCGTTTTGATCTGTACCTTCTATACTACGTGATATATTTATTTTTTTAGGTTCTGTAACTCCATCTGTCCAAAAAAGAAGATCATCAACTATATTTATGGCTGTTATTAGTGATGGTATATTGTTTGTGCCTACGATAGAGTTTGGGTGTAATGGAAACTCTAAAGCACCGTCTTTTTTTATTACAATAGAAAGTGTGGAGGCATTTTGTAAATTATAGTTTTGAATCAAGTCGCCTAAGCCAATGTTAATAGATCCACCAGGGGAGTTTGTATTAAAAGTCATATCTACAACTAATACATTTTTTGCAATATATTCTGCAGGAAACCCAGCACTGGGCGTGTGATAAATATCTATTGTTTGCCCTACTATTATTTCGTTTAAAGCTTCATTAGTGGGTATAGATATGTTTCCGGATGCATCAACGCCACCACTAGTACGAATATACACATCAGCCACATCAATAAAAACAGCTTCTATAATACCACCTGGATCCGTGTTTAACCGATAAATCATGTTTTTACGCTTAAAAACAGCGTTAGGCCAGTTGGCAGCGTCTGCGGCACCTAAAGTTGTGTCTGTGTTTTCTCTAACAAGCCAATATAAAAAGTTGTTTTTTTCATCAGAAATAGATCCTATAGTTTTACTATTACCAGCGGGAAAAGCTAAAGTACTAGGCCAGTTAACTTTTTGGTTTCCTAATACGTTTTGTATAGTTCCAGCTTCATCATCCTCTGAAGTCGAAACTTGTACGTTCATCGCGTCTCTATATTCTCCTTTTGGAACAAGTCTTTCATCAGCATCCTTGTTCATTTTACCACCGGTAAAATTACGTTTGATCTCTGGCATATACTAGTGTTTTATTTGCTTGGATTTACCTCTTAAAATTTGAGTAATTTCTTCTAACTTAATGTTTGATAACCGTAACTTAGCGGTTCTTATAGCAGCAAATCTTTCTTTTTTAAATCTATTAACTTGATATTCTGGAATGTTAGCTTTACCAGACAATATTGCGTGCGCCATCCATTTGTACATGGCTTCTTCTGCAAATTTATGAACTTGCATCTCTGCGTCTGTACCAAGACTATCGCTTATATAATCTAAAACCACGGTTTTTCCAGCAACATTAGAGCTAAAGTGTATTTTACCTGAAACACAATCTATATAAAAAGAACCATTTGCTTGTGCGTGCTGAGGATCTAATCCATATCTCTCTCCGTTTGCTGGCCAATAAGTATCATCTTGGTAATCGTCTTGATTTTCAGACGGGGTGCTTGACTTATAATTTGCCCATGTACTAGTATCTACATCGTCAGAACTAAAGCGAATTTCAATACCAATCTCAGCTTTATTAGCTGGATTACTAACAAAAATATTTTTAGTAACTCCTACAGATTCTATATATAAAACTGTAGTTCCTGCTGGAAAATTTTTGTGATGAACCAACATACCTACTTCAACGTCGCTAAACGAAGCTGTAGTGCTAGAAATTTCAGGGTGATTAAGAACTGTTGACACCCCTGCCACTACAACTGTTTTTCTTCTTGAAACAACATCACCCGAAGCTCCGCTAGTAAATGTTAACAAAGCGGGGTTAAAAGAATTATCTGGTTGAACCGCTGTATCAGGCGTGTTACCAGCGTTTATAAAACCAACCGTTAATGTTGTGATACCACTAGAGGTTGACGTATTTATAACCTGCCATGGGTTTCCTTGCATGTTAGTGTTTGGAGTTGATAAAAATGGACCATCTATATACATTCCATATACAATATCGTTGTACTCTCCGTCTAATATTATTTTACCAGTATTAGATGGATCAGTATCATCATCTACAGCGCCTATAGCCTGTAACTTAAATTCTCCATCAGAATTTTGTAGCGGATTAAACGAAGGATTCGAGGTTTTACTCGTTGGATACATTAAGTGTTTTATACCGGCGGAATCTACCCAGCTAATTTTAGTATAATTAACATAATCTTGTGGTAATATCATTTGTAATGTGGCTGGTACTGTAATTTCTTGAGATTTACAAGACTTAAAAGTATCAAAAGATAATTCAGCCAACGCTCTTTGAGCATGAAACGCTACGTCTAATCTTTTTGCACTTGGAATAATTTTGTCTTCACCAACATAAACCATCATAAATTGGTTTATTATATTTTTTAAAGATACAAATTGATAATCTCCGTGATTATTACCATCATAATAACTTTGTTGTGCTTGATTTAATAATCCCATTTATTTATTGTTTTTCTTGTTGAACTTGTGATTGCTCTGCAAACTGTGCCGCTTGCGCAACATCGATTCTTTTCATAGAAATCCCTGCAAATTTTAATACTTTATAAATTAATTCGGTTTCTTCTGCTGCGTGTAATTGAAAATGACTTGTTTTGCTAGGACTACCATCGTAAAGAGCTTTATTACCAACAACAAAATAACCCCAAGAAACAGGGTCTGGGATTTTAAAGTAAAACACTCCAGTTGGCGTAACAGAAACACCGTTAGCAGCTTTAACTCTTATAACATTAGTTCTAATATTAGCTATAGGCCTATCGTCAGTTGGCATTGTTAAAGGACCTCCATTTTGGCTATCTTGAAAATCACCAGTTCTCAAAATTTCACACTCATGCTCATTGTAGTTTATTCTAGAAACTCTATAAACATAGTCTGGAATTATTTTATTAACACCCCCACCACCAGCTCCTGCCCAACCGGCAATAGCAGCTGTACCAGCACTTCTTTCAAAGAGTCGCAATTTTTCGTCAATCATATGGTCAATATCAGCATAAACAAAATCTACTCCTGGCTTAAAAGAAGATTGAGCTAAATCATAAAAATATTGTTCAAATATTTCTTTTTGAGCTTGATTGGCAAATAGATTAAATTCTTGAGGTGTTAAATAGCCTCTTTGCTCTTTGTTTGCTAAAGCTTGAACTGATTGATATACTGCGTCTATGTTTACCATTTTATTTTTTTAGTTATTATAAGGAAATAATCTATTTAAAGTATCTTTCCTTTCATTGCAACCACAATCTTTATCCACAGCTTTGCTTACTGTGTCTACAACTTTTTTTATTCCGGTTGCTTTTGTAATTTTTTCTATTGTATCACCTAAACCTTTAGATTTTTTCTTTTCCATATAATATAATTTGTAGTTTGCAATCGCCCCGTAGAGCGACTGCATCTACAGTTAGATTAATTTAATCTTTTTTCAATATTGGAGTAAATCTCCAT
>Ga0098060_1000237_pt1 | contig 26721 bp, 32 predicted proteins | sample 21_taG_FD_77063 | JGI IMG/M metagenome (GOLD analysis project Ga0098060, IMG submission 77063) | Marine viral communities from the Subarctic Pacific Ocean - 21_ETSP_OMZ_AT15319 metaG | ecosystem: Environmental > Aquatic > Marine > Oceanic | place: Pacific Ocean | collected 2015-01-19 | reverse complement strand
AAACCTCATCAGATTAGAAACACGAACAGAGAAGCTAGAGATGGCAGTGCAAGGCCAAGCTGTAGCTCTAGCACGAATAGACGAGAACATCAAAGCAATACGAACTCACGTAGAGCGTATAGCGTCTCAAAATTAAGGATTATATAAATGGCTATGAAGTTTGGCGGTTTTACCCCAGAGCAAATGAAAGTATTGTTGCCTAAATTAGGGTATAAAGGTTCAATGCAAACAGATGAAATTGATATGTTTCTGGCTGCTAGTCCTAGAGCCGCTTCTCAACTAGGAAGATATACAGAAGCTGCTCGACAAATGGTTGAAGGTAAACCTATAGATAAAATGCGTAACATGGCAAATGGTGGTTTTGTGTTTCCTAGTAAAAATGCTAAAGGAAATGTTAATAGGTTAAACTTAGAAGATAATCCTGAATATGGGGAAAACATTGAACAACAGACAGCAGCAGTAAATAAATTACAAAACACCTTTCCCCTGCCACAAGAAGACACACGAAGATTTCAAGAAGGTGGTACTGTAGCATATCGTCCTCCCCAAGCTGGAGTACAGCCGCCTACTCAAGCCGTTGAAGATCCAGCTCAAACATTTTTAAACACCACACAACAAAATTATTCAAATGCATTAGCCTCTCAACAATCTGCAAGAGATGCCTTAGCTGCTGATCCAAGTAATGAAAATTTATTAACAGCATTAACGGCTGCAGATTCTAAAGTAGCACAATTAAACGAAGCTGTAACTCAAGCACAAGATCAATTTAAACAAACTTCTATGCCTACTCCAGCAGAGTTAATACAACAAAGTACCGTTGATCCTTTATCTTTGGTAACTCAAGGTTACACTCAAACTACAGATCCAGGTCAGGCTGCTGCAGGAACAATTGCACTCGATTCTGGTCAAGCTGGAGTAACGAGGGAGGCTGCAACACAGTCGGGTCAAGCAGTTACGGCTGCTGCTCCAACAATTTCCCCTGCTTCTTTAGCAGAAACAACGGCAACAGCACCTGGAGTAGCACAAGCTACAGCAGGAACAGTTGCTGCACAGGGACAAGTTTCTTCTGATGCCAACGTACAAGCAGCACAACAAACTCCCTCTCAACTTGCACAATTAGCACTTACTCCTTCGCAAATAGCTCAAGCGGCACAGGTACAGGCTCCTATTGCTAGGTCTTTGCAAGCAGGTGAAACCATATCTGGTTCAGCCGTAGATATGGCTACAGTTAAAGCTGAAACTAACTTTGCTGCGGCTACAGGAGCTCCTTCTACAGATGCTACAGTTCAGGGGCAGTTAACTCAGCTTATGGCTGACTTTGAGGGAGGAGATCCTCCTGCATGGGCTGCAGGGGCTATGAGAGCCGCTACAGCAGCTATGGCACAAAGAGGGCTAGGGGCATCCAGTATGGCAGGACAAGCTCTCATACAGGCTGCTATGGAGTCTGCGCTACCAATTGCCCAAATAGATGCTTCTACCTTTGCTAGATTTGAAGAGCAAAGTTTATCTAATAGACAACAAACTGCTATGTTTGCAGCAGAAAAGAGAGCACAATTTTTAGGTGTAGACTTTACTCAAGCATTTCAAACTCGTGTAGCTAATGCTGCTCGTGTAGCTGACATTGCTAATGTTAACTTTAATTCACAACAACAAATTGCATTAGAAAATGCACAACTTACGCAGTCGGTAGACTTAGCTAATTTGAATGCCTCTAATGCTAAAGTAATGGCAGATGCTGCAGCCTTGTCACAAACAGACTTAACTAATTTAAATAATAGGCAACAGGCTCAAGTTCAAAATGCTAAATCATTTTTAGATATGGAAATGGCTAACTTAACAAACAGTCAACAAACAGAAATGTTTAAATCTCAAGCTGTTATTAATTCACTAATGTCAGATAGTGCGGCTGCAAACGCTACTGCTCAATTTAATGCCTCTAGTGAAAATCAAGTTACGCAATTCTTTTCTAACTTAGCTACACAGATTTCTCAGTTTAATGGAGAACAACAGAATAGTTTGATAAAATTTAATGTTGGTGAAGCTAATGCAATTGAGCAATTTAATTCAACACAAGTAAATTTAAGAGATACCTTCAATGCTCAGAACGGACTAATTATAGATCAAGCTAATGCTCAATGGTATCAAAGCATAGCTACAACGGATAATGCCGCAATAAACCAATCAAACAGAGAAGCTGCTGCCCAGGCTAACAATATGTCGTCCCTAGGATTCAGTGCATATATGCAAGAAGTTAGGGATCTAATGAGCTTTGCTTGGCAAACGGCAAACAATGATGCAGATAGAGCTACTACATTAGCCACTGCAAATTTAGCTAGGGAAGCCAGTGAAGCAAATGCTAAAGCTAATAAAAGTGCTGGGCTATGGGGTGCTCTTGGCAGTGTTGCCGCTGCTATTCTTAAACCTATCGGATAATAGAGGTGCGTTTGCGATGAGCAATTACTCAATAGACTTACAAAAATTAAAAACAGATAACAACAGAGATATAAAATTTTATCCTGAATATGATGATAAATTAAAGTTAGATCTTAGTACTGCAAATGAAGTTGCCTTTTCAGATCCTGTTCCAGAAGGAGACAGACCTATATTAAGGCCTAAGAGCCAATCTCAAAAACAATTTGATAAAAGTAAATTCTTAATTGGTATTCAAGACACAAATAAAATTGTCTTTAATATAGGAAGAAACCCTGAACTAGAAAAATCTTTTTTTGCTAATATTGCTTTAATTGCTGAATCAGATCATGGATCAATCCCTCAAGCTACAAATGACGAAGGGGATACAACAACAAAAGACATAGCATATGGACATAAAATTACTGATACTGAGATGGCGTTAAAACAAATACACGGTATACCTTTTATAGATAAGCAAGGAAACTTCATTCCTTTAACGCAAAACCAAAAAAATATTATCTTTAATAAAGATATGGAAATGCACCTTATGGAGGCTCGTAGAGCAGGATGGGATTCAAAGTTAAAAGCAATTGGAACTAGTTGGGAACAATTAGATAGTCAGTATAAACTTCCTTTAATGTCCTTAGCTTATAATCTTGGGGGTACTAATGCTGGAAAACAATTTACCAAAGTTTTAACAGCCGCAAAAGAAAAGAATTTAAATAATTTTGCTAAAGAACTAAGAAGAAAAGCTGGAGGAAAAAACACTAAGGGTATGGATAATAGAGTAGTAAGAGAATTACAGTATTCAGGACTTATTAAAAATAGTAATAGTGTAAAATCTTTTTTGCCATTGGCAAGTATTTAAGGATAAATAATGTCGTATAGTTATTTTGGTTGGGAAGATGAATTTAAAGGGTTAACTAAAGATACAAACTTTAGTGGCTCTGCTGCTGAAGAAGACTCTAAACCTCAAGGATTAGGTTCTAAACCAAAAGTAGTAGAAACTTCTGAAGGAGAAGATACTCAAGGATTAAATTTATTTAGTATTATAAAACGAATAGCAAATAATTTTGCTGAGTCTGTTGATAATGATGAAGAAAGAATTGAGTCTGTTTTAACTGAACGAGAAGTAAAAGGATCTAATCTTTCAACTTTTAAAAAAACTAATGCATATTTAGCACAACAAAACGCTAAACAAGTAGCTAAATCTAATTATTTAAAAAAGATTATTAATGTAGATGTTCGTACTGATGTGTTTAACTTAACAGGAGATGAAGCAAACGAACCTGTAGACATAGCAATATTTAAAAATACAGCGACCTCTAACGGATCTGATTCTACGTTACAGTTAAGTAACGGTACTACTGTATCTTCAATGAAAAGAAGTCCTGCAGCTATAGATCCAAAAGCTGGTATAGAATATTACATAGAATCTCAATTACTTAATCAAACTCCTTTTAGTTTTATAGGAGAAATATCTCCCAAAGTTAATCATATTAGTGAAATAGAAACAATTAGAAATAGACTTGATGCAGGAGAAATTGTAGATTTTAGTGCTTCTGATACCTCAGAAATTCAAGGACTAAGTACTGAAGAATTGTTAGATAAGTATAATGACGGGGCTCCATTCTTTTTCTCTAATGATTTAAAAAGAGAATTAGGAGATGATTATAGAGCCTCTGCATCTTATGAAGAAAATATAGAAGCTCTACGTAACAAAGATTTACAAGCTGGACGACCAGGAGCTTGGGAGATAGCTAAACTTGCAGCCAATACTTTTATATATGATAAACTAAGTTTTGGAGAAACAGACATAACGAGTAATATTAAAGGTTTTCCTACTCTTGAAAAAGAAAGACCTCCTTATACATTTAGTGTAGAAGCTGGAACAAAACCTTACGAAGGAGGATTATCCTCTTATGGTGTAAATAGTATGTTAGATCTAGGAGCCTCTAATGTTACAGTAGGTAAGAGTTTACCTTTTGGGGCTACAGCAGAAGCTGGTACTTTAGAAGGACTAGAAAATATAAATAAATCTTACTTTAGAATGTTAGGACCAAATCAACTAGGAGGACAATATAACTACCGAGTATCTCCTTCTGAGTATGGTCTTGGCGGCAATGTAAACTTAGGGGATTTTGATGTTTCTGTTGACTATAGCAGTCTAGGTGGAGCTTCGGGGGGAGTTAAGTACGAAAAGAATTTAGACTTCCTTGGTGGCAACTTACAGTTCAAAGCTAATGCAGGATCAGACAGAGCATACGGAGCAGGTATAAACTTTAAACTACCTCTAGGAGGAAAATAATGGGGTTCCCTCTCGAACTAATAACTATGTTAGCTTCTACCCTTTTAGGCGGCTTTATGTCTATTTGGGGACAAGCTAACAAAACACGGGCAGAACGTGAAAAGATGCTTTTAAAAAGAGCAGAGTTTCAGAACAGAGCAGTAACTAGTGCCAGAGAATACGGCATGAAAGATACTCATTTTGCGTGGACCCGTAGAATAATTGCATTGTCTTCTGTTGGTGCAATTATTGTATTGCCAAAAGTAGCAGCTTTGTGGTATCCTGAAGTAGGAGTAGTAGTAGGATACACTGAAGTGCAAGGAGGATTTCTTAACTTCTTGTTTGGCCCGAATGAAGCAATTGTATGGAAAGCCGCTAGAGGCTTTGTAATTACTCCCCTAGACACACATCTCGTCTCAGCCATAGTTGGTCTATACTTTGGTGCAGGATTTACTAAGTAAGGTATATTAAAAAATGTCACAATTAATGCAAGGTCCCATTCCTGGGCAATCCTTAACAGATCTTCCTAAGAACTCCCCTTGGGAAAAACCATCCGAGTTAAATGAAGTTTCGGATGTAGTTAGGCACTATGTGGATAGGTTAGCTGACGATGAAGTAATGGATGATTTGTCTGTTGTATTTGAACTAGGAGGAGATTTAAAAACTATAACTGAAACTCTTATGATGACAGGTAGTATGAATGGGGTACATACAGTAGAGACGGGTATGTTAGCTGGACCAATTATAGCTTCATTTATTCATGCAGCAATGAAAAGTTATGGCATTGATGCTCCAGAAACTAATGTTGATCCTGAACAAAGATCTGAGAAAAGAGAATATGCTAGGGTTATAGCGTTAGTAAACAAAGCATTAGAAGACGAAGATCAAGGTAGTGACGACCCTGGAGTTGCTTTACTACAAGATATAGTAGCCGCTAATCCTCAAGAAGAAGAAGAGGCTATGCCTGTAGAAGCACCTCTTGAAGAAGAACAACCCCCACAAGGTCTTGGGTCACGCAGGTCAAATGGCGAAAGTTTAGAGGGAGAAGACTAATGGCAGATTGGCAAGCATTCGCAACTGCGTTCTTAACTGACTCAGCAAAGTACATTACAGAGAATAAAGATAGGGCTGCTGAGTATAGAGATAAAATTAAGGAACAAGCAGAAAAAAACAAATCTATTTTCTCTCAAAGAAAACTTGCAGCTAATAGTATACTGCAACAAATTAAAACAGCAGAGGGTTTGAATGCTAGTCCTGGCATGATTAGATCAGCTTTAGATTCTGGTGCTGATGGTGTTTTAAGATTAAACCAACAGTTAATGCAAATGAAAAAAGACGTAGAAGCTGGAGGTGGAAACTGGACTGCTGAAGCAGCTAAACTTAGAATAAATGTTCCTGAGTTCTTTACTAATATGCAAGGCCCACCTACTGAAGGCTATAAGGCTCAAGTGTACAAACAGTTTGGAGTTACTTCTGGGGAGATAGGTTCATCTAAAAAGCCAGAGCAGTCCATGTTGCGTACAGCATTAGGATTTAATGCAAAAGATTTTGTTAGGGCATCTCTTGATGAAGACAGTGCCTTTGGTACTGGGATGAGTACATATGATCTATCTCAGTTAGATGCTACCCTTCCGTATACACCCAGTGGTACAGAGCAAGGCTACATAACTTACAATGCAATTAATGAATTTAATTCACAAGCACAATCAAAGTCTTTACAAGCTATAAATAATCAAATGGTAAATGTTAGAAATAATCAGAATTATAGAAATGCTAATGCTTATATAGATTTGATAAATAAAGGAAATTTAAATACAGTTCCTGGTTTTATGGGGGCAACTAATTTTGGAAAATTAGATACTGCTCAAAAAGCAGTACATAAACAAGAGCTATTAAAAGCACAAAGAAAAATAATAGATGACATACAATTTTCTAGTCTTAATGTTACTGTTGCTTCAGGAATAAAAATGTACGGAGATAAATACCTAAACGATCCAGGTATTGCTATGACATTAGATACTATTGGAGGAAAAGGATACAGTTCTAGATTTGGTGTAGTATCGGATGCAGAAGAGATATCAGGATCTGTTCTTACTTCAGAGCTTTTTGATGGAGTTATATCTGAAACTATTAATAACATTGGTGCTGACTTTCCTATAGATAAAGATTTTTCAGAAAGAGAATATACTATAACAGGAAAAAGAGGAGGAAATTATACTTTTAGATTTAAAGAGGATGGAATTTCATATGAAAGCATAACTATAAGAAATCCAGAAGGAAATGTAGTACAAACTATAACTGATCCAACAGACTTAAAAGTTCTTTCCTCTAATGGACAGAAGGAGTTCCTTACATTAGACAAATACGACTCATATGGTTTATCTGAAGATACAGAAAAAGCATTGGGAACAGGGACAGTAAATTTCAGAGATAGAAATATGGTTGTAGGAGATCCTCCTGATATAATACTTCCTACTAAGTTAGCTGGTACTTCTCAAACGGATATAGCTGCTGGGATAGAAGTATTAGGGGCAGATTTAGAAAAATATAAAACGGAAGGTAATTTAGATTTAACAAAGATTAAGAAAGAACTTAAAGGTTGGTTATTAGGAAATCGTTCTCCTAAAAGTTTAAAAGAAGCAATTGGATCTTTTTCAGCACCAGAGGCAGACGGTCGTATAGATGCTTATGTTAGATCTATTATGGAACAACTAACAACGGATACTTCTGTGGATAATACTACTATCTCCGTTTCAGACAAAACTTCCTTTCCTATTGATGGTAGAGGCACATCTATGAACTTAATAGATAACAGTGTATCTCCATCTAAAATGGCTGAAGAAAAAGCAGCTATGGAAAAAGCTATACAAGCTGCGCTGATTGAAGCAGTAAGAGCAGGGGAGATAGACAAAGCCAATGTTTTAGCTCAACAACTTGAAGACTCTACTGCTGGAGCAGATGGGCAAATGTATTCTAGTTTAGTAAGAGAAGATCAAACTAGAGCAAAAGCTTTAGAAGATGCTCAAGCAGATTTAGGCTATCCTCCGAGAGAAGTTATTGTAAGTGATACGCCAGGGCCAAAGGTAGATGTCACTTCACCTAAATTTGAAGAGTACAATATAGTATCTAGACCCGATGTAAGTGTATCGGAAGATAATTTACCTAAAACTTCTTCGGCTCCAGGGCTAGGAGAAGGCACAATAAACATAGATGCTGCACCAACCATTGAAACAGATGACCCTAGTTATGATGCAGATAAAGTTGTAATAGAAGAAGCAAAAGAATATAATAAAGTTATAGGATACTTAATTGATAATATTAAACCCAATACCACTCTTGGTAGATTAATCAAAAAGAATCCTGATAAGTTAAAAGTAAATAATTCTCAACTTCGTAATATGATTGTAAAAGCACTAGGTGGTACTAATGCATTACCAAAAAGTTCAAAAGAAAGAAATGCATTAGTAGACAAATACGCAAAAGTCTATATTGAAGGAATAACTAACTAATGACAAGTTTATCCCAAGAAGAGCTTTCCGTCAGAGAAAAATACGGACTGTCTACTAAACCGTTTAATTTAGAGGAAAGTTTAACTGAAGGCATAGATGGCAGTGTAGCAGTTGTTGAAAATACTTTTGATGATGAAGAACTAAAAGTTAGAGAAAAATATGGATTATCTACCCCTGTTTTAAAGAAAGATCGGCCTAATGGTATTCATCAAGTAGAAAATGTTCTTGACTTAGGAGGCTCTCTAAAAAAAGAAGATTTAAAACGTCCTGAGTATTCAAAAATTATTAGAGACTTTATGGTTTCTCGACAAGGTAAAAGATATCAAAACAATCGTATTAATAGAATTTCTGATGAAGAAGTAATTGACGATTACTTAGAGCACATGAGATTTTTCTCTACTAACAGTGGGTCAACTGTAGGTGAGTTAGCTTGGATGCGAGATGCTGATGAAAAAGACAAATTAGCTGCACGAGACGCATATCAACTCTTTGATAAGATGGGTAATGTTTTTACTACAGGTTCTTTTGGAGATAGAGTTGATGGTGTATGGGACTATGTCAATGCTCAATTTAGAGATCCAACAAATTATTTAGGTTTGGCTACTGGTGGTATAGCAAGAGTAGGAGCTATGGGTCTTTCTGCTGGAGCCAGAGCACTTGTTAAGAAAGCTGCTATAGATGCAGGTCGAAGTGTTATGCTTCGTAAAGGTAGTAAAGCTGCTGTAGCTAAAGCTATGCGAGAAGCTGGAGAACAAATGGCTTCTAGGATGAGTAAACAAATGGCAGAGTCTGCTCATGGTAAGCTATTAAGATCTCAAGCAGTAAGAAAAGCTAAAGTAATAGAAACAAAGAAGATTAAAACTGCTGCACGAGATGTATATTTAAGAAGTTTAAAAACAGATGCCGTAAGAAAGTCATTGTATGCAACAGGTGCTTTAGATGGTATATTAGCTGTAGCTCAAGATGCAGGGTATCAACAAGCCTTACTTGAGGTTGAAGCTCAAGATCAATACTACTATGGACAAAGTGCTGCAACATTTGGTCTAGGTTTAATAGGTCTAGGGGCTCAGGTTGGTGCAGGAGCATTGCGTAAAAAGTTTGGTAGACGTTTAGGCGGTGAACTTTCTGAAGCAGAAAAAAAGTTTATGCCTGAAATATCTGCTGGTAAATTAGAATCTAAGCTAGACCCTATTTATGATTCTAAAAACCCTAAAAAAATAGTAGGATACAAACCTCTTGAAGGATTGAAGGGAGGATTAGAAACACAAAAAGCTGTTGATGCGTTTGTAGGAAAGGCCTCTGCTAGAGCCCGATCTAATATTAGAAATACTGAATTGTTTTTATCTAGTCCTACCACATATTTGAACTCTCCTTCTTGGAAGAAAATTAAAAACAAAAGCAAAGAAGGATTAGACACTGAAATTGGAGAAGCTTTAATAAGTGTTATTAATACGTGGAAAGATAAAACAAAAAGAGGTTCTAATTTAAAGGATGCTGATGGCAAGCCCATGACTAGGGCAGGTATTAATAATGACTTACTTAAAACTATACTATTAGGTAACTTAGATACGTATGATCCTAGCAAGGGCGTAGATGGCGTTGGCGGTTTAATGAAAGTATGGTTAAAAAATTCTGGAGGTGTTCGATTACATAAGGATACTAAGGCAGCACATTTCTTTTCAGATATGATACAGTTTACTTCAGATAAACAAATCAATCAAATAGCTAGAGCACTAAAAGCATCAGGATCAGATGTAGACGTAGATGGCCTAGGTAAGGTACATAAAGTTAAATCTGCGGTAGGTAAAGCACAAAAACGTAGAGATACCATAGGCGATTTGATGGCGCAGGATGCTGCAGATGCAGGTAAGACGTTAGCTTTTTATCGACACGCAAAAGATGGAATAAATGCAGCTTTAACAGCCGCAGAAATTGAGATGCAAGGGGCAGTAAAGACTATTGAAGACGGACAGACAGGACAAACTTTATTAGCTAAGTTTGGAGACAAAGGTCAAAAGGCTCGTCCTGTAGGATATGCAATTAACTTTTGGCGAAGAATGTTAGTTTCCTTACCTAAAACAACAGCCGTTAACATAAAAGGCTTTTCTTACATGTATGGGTCTAACTCTATTGCAGAAGTTATGTCTAGTGGACTATACCTAGCTGGGGCAATGTTAGCACCTAATGCTGAAACACGTAGGGCTATGCTATCAAATGCTAAAATTCATTTTCAAATACAAGCAGAAAAGTTAAATAACATACTAAATCCCTATGACACTGTTGATGATGCGTTAGCTATTTTAGAACAAAACCCTGACGCTAAGAATATAATTACATCTACTACAATAAAAGGTGTGCAAAAGAAGGGTGAACAGTTTGGTATAGATCCAACAAACAAGACTTTTCAAGCTGCTGAAGTTCTTGCTGATGGAGCCAATCGTTTTAGTGGTGTAGCATTACAAGATATGACAACCAAAGCTCTGTATTTTATACCAGAGTTAGATAAGTATATAAGATTAAAAAGCCAAGGAACTCGGTCTTTAAAAGATTATTTAGAAAAGGGTAACTTACAAGACATTGATCAAGAGGCTGTTGCTGCAGCAGTAGATCAGACTATGAAGTCTGTTTTCAGTAAAGACTTTACAACAGAAGCTACCCCAGAGGTATTAAGAGGTATAGCAAAGATTGTAGAACAAGCGTCTAATACTCCAGGCTTAAACTTTAAAATACCTTTTGGTAGATTTTTTAATAACGTAGTTGCTACAATGTATAGAGAAGGGCCAGCAGCAATACCTCTGGCTATGTCAGCAATATTTAAAGCTGAGGCACTAAGTAGTCCTACAGTTAGAGGAGCAACAAAAGCTACTATCAGAAAAGTTAAAGGTAGATATGAAGCCACCATTACTCGTGCTAACAAGACTGTTCTTAAAGATAATTTCCCTACAAAAAAAGAAGCTACTGACTGGGCTTCTCAACAAGATCCTGCATCTGCAATAGATCAAGCAAGGTTAGTAAACAACTTTAGTAGGGCTGTGGTAGGCACGGGAGCTATAGCAATGGGAACACGCTATGCTTACACAAAAGCCGAGGAGTTAGGTTTATATGATGTAGAAGGACCAGGAGGATCTACTGTAAACCTAGAGAACGTATACCCTTTCTCTTTAATTCTGGCTTGGGGAGAATTTATGAAGCAATCTGCTGACGGATATAAAGCAGCAGTGCAAAGAGCAAGAGAGTTTGGGAATGAAGAGCCTACAATAAAAGATTACTGGGCAGCAGTACGGGCAGGTACAGCACAAATTGATCCTGAGTTAAGAAAAGATGTTTTAAAACAGATAGGTGTAGGGCAAGCTGCAAGTGACATACAATTTGGTACAGACTTAGCTAGAATTGTAGACGTTATGTTAGGTGATGAAGATGGCAATCAACTACAAAAAACACAAGAATTAGCTAGAACTTTAGGAACAGGGCTAGGGGGTATTTTAAGACCTTTAGACTCTGTTAATACCATCGTAGGTTTTGTGACAGACACAGATGCTAGTAAAGATTTAAGACAAGCTGAAGGGTTTAAAGAAACATTTGCTCAGTCCTCAACAAAATATATTGATAACATTTTAGAAGCTGTTCTAGGAAAACTAGATACTGCTATTGATAACCCAGAAGCTTTAGATAAGTACGTAGTAGGTAAAGAAGTTTTATCAGCAAGAAAAGATGGTAAACTACGAGCTAATTCAAATCCCTTTATGGATATATTAGGTGTTAAATATAATCAGAAGAGTACATCTACAGAAGAATTATACTCCGTTCTAAACATGAAAGATTGGACAGCAGATAAAAGAACAAACATAGCCTCTTTAGACAGGGTATTTAACAGTGTGTTAGCTCCCTTATTAGAGAATATGTCTGACTCATTATTATCCGATAGATCTTTTATGGATAAAAGTAGAGTAGAAAGAAGAGAAACTTTTAAGGCTATCTTAATACGATTAAGAAAAGATGTTTCTGACTTGTTAGAGTCAGGCGAGATTGACGATCCTGATAGGGAACCTATAGCTCTCTATGAAGATATGCAAAGAAAAAAATTCTTAGCTAAAAAGTCAGGGGCTAGAACTTTTGCTATTAATCAATCAAGAGCACGAGGGCATCCTACCAACCTTAAAGAAATGAATGCAGCACAGCTAACTCAATTATTAGATGATGCAGAGTTACATCAACAAGCTGTAAAAGATGAAGCTAAAGAACTATTTAACCTATATAAGTAGACCTAGGATTTAATTCCAGATAATTCTACACTTCGTTTAGCCCACATTTCTGCCTCTATTAAGTGCATTAATGCATTATCTAGCTCTTCCCTGTCGTGAAGACTACCTTCTAGTAACACTCGTAAAGGCCTCATTAATCCATTAAAATCGTTTTTAAATTTATTTCTTTTTTTATTTATATGAGCGTTGGCTTCTTGTTGTAACTTCATAACTGTACTAGTTCTGCCTTTTCAAATGGAACGTGAAAGAAATATTCCCCCTTTTCTATTCTAAAACCGTTAGCTTCTTTAACTTCTGACTCCTCAAGAAGTTTACTACTTATACGCCAAGTATATTCACAATCCCCCCTCAAAACATAAAAATGTAAAAAAGATTTAGGTTCGTCAAGTGCTTTGAATTTATTCAAGAGCTTGTGTTTCCTGTATGGTATACGTATCTCTGCCCAGGAAGGATTCCAATCTCCCTTCCATTGGTTCTTCATTTCTACCTCAGAGTAGTAAGTATTATTATTTTTAATACTAGTAATATCAAAAGAGTAGTCTTCTTCTCGTGTAACTAACTCGTGACCATTTTTTTCTAAGCAACTTATAATAGTCTCTTTAGCTAGATTATCATTCTGCCTGTATGATGAAGGACGGAACTTTCTGTTAACAGCCCCTTTGATTGGTTGTAGCATAATGTCTCCTATGTTAAATCTACAATTTCACAGACATCGCCTGAACAGGCTAGGGTCTGCATACCTATAGTATTATCTTCCTGCTCGTATGAAGATAGTTTTTCCCAATCTATTTTTTTCGGTAGTTTCTTTAATAACTCTTTATATTCTTCTTTTGTACACTCCTGATAAGGAGCCTGTTGATATGTGTGATCAGAGTGTGGTAAAAAAGATACACCACTCATCTCATCAAAATGTTTGTATACAAATGCTCCAACCTCCATCCATTCGTCATCTTTGACTGTAATGGTTACTGAGGGCTTATGTTCACACCAATCTCTTTGATATATTAACCAGGTTTCTAACTGTTCAATAGCTGTTTCATCAGTACGAGTTATTGCGTTCTTAGGAGATTGTATAGGAAAACTAAAGACTACTGTAGTATCTGGTTTCATTACACAAGGCTCAGATGGAATACCTTGATCTGCCATAAATTGAGTAATAGGATCTTTGCTATCCCCTCGTACCGTTCTTATGTAGTGTTGACTATGCCTAGCATGAATACCGCTTGCACTGTCTACTAATTGAGATACAGTTCCTGAAGGCTTCACACATGTTATAGCAGTGGATTGTTGTACACCTAAACGCTCTGCCCATTCTTTATTTGTTTGTACGGCAACGTGTCTAAGATGATTTAGTGTTTGAGATAGGCCTTTGTTTTTACTTGTAAGCAATGGATTGTCCATAATACCTGTCAGTGAAACGCCTAGTAGTCTTTCTTCTTCTGTATTGTTTTGCCATACCTTACGAAGATATGGAAACTTAGTTAGGCTAGATTGTACTGTACCAACTATCGTAGCTAACTTTACCTTCTTAGATAAACTCTTGATGTCGTCTGTAGCTCTGACAACTACCTCACTTAAATTACAGAATTGGTATGGGCGTAATATAATTTCGCTGCACGGGTTAGTCCCAAACTCCCAATCTGAATTACGTCTGCCATTTTTGTCTGCCTGTTTCTTACTGGCTTGCCTGTTGAAGATACCTCGTTCACCTGACTTAGATTCAACTAATGCTGTCCACTCACGCAAGAAAGTCTCCATGTCAGGTTTTTCTGTATAGCTAACTGAGTTGTTAGATAAAGCTCGATGACCTGCGTTTTCCCACCAGTTGCCTGACTTGGCGTGTCTCATACGGTCATCGCTTAAATTAGACAAACTAATCATAGCACTGCGTCTAACACCACCACTTACAACTATCTCTCCGACTTTGCACATTATGTCGTGACACTCTAAGCTAGAAAGTTTTCTGTTCTGTGCGCCTTTGAAGGTACCAATACAAAAGTTAAACAAGTCTACAAGTGGAGCAGGACCAGAGGCTCTACCACCAAATGTCTTGAGCTTTGCACCTGCTGGTCGGACTAATGACATATTCCATTTAGGTATCTCACCAGCCCATAAAAGAGCTAAGACTTGTCTAAATGCTTTAGCCCAACCCTCTTTGCTATCCTTAACAATAATTGTTGTATCACTGTCAAACATCGTTGGTACTTCAGGTAGTTTAGATATAAACTGTCTCTCCACACTAAACCCAACACCAGTGCCACACAAAAGTATGAACATAGCTTCATCAAAGCTTTTAGGGTCATCAACTGGAAGGTAACTGCAGTTGTACCCTGCTGTATTGTCTCGCTGCAAAGCTGGACCTGCCGTCATCATCGCTCTCATTGATGGCATTACTTGTAGTGATACTATTGCATCATATAGTTCTTCCCTAGTATCTGTGTCCATACCAGTTGTTTTGTCACATACTTCATCTATGTACCTAGACACGGTTTCATGCCAAGTTTCTCTACGCCCCTCTGTGTCTAACCACCGTGCATAGCGTGATTTGTGAATGAATGATTGATAATCTGTTGGTAAAAAAGTATTAGACATTGTTGTTTTCCCTCTATGTTCTGCCGTAAAATTCTGTTGGTGTTTTATTTTTTTGATCAAAAAGATACCAAGCGCAGTTATCCTTGCCTGTGCTAGTACTATCTTCTATCCATTTTACTCTACCTACACTTACAATGCGACTGCAATATCGTAAGAAAGGTGTAGCTTGTTTAGTGTGCATCCAATCAGCATCAAATAGTAGCCAGGACTTTCCTGATGCTATAAAGTTTTCTATGATTGGATGTAAAATTTCTCTGTCCCAAGGGGGATTTGTAATGCAATAGGTAGTTTTATTAAATACTTCCCACTTAATTGTTCGAGCATCTTCTTTCAGAATGCTACTTCCTTTAGGCTCAATGTCTGTTGCCATCTTACATACGCCATTAGTTAGCTCTGTTAGGTGTTGTATTAGTCTACCATCTCCAGCACAGGGCTCAACGTAGTGAAACCACTCAGGCAAATGCTCAAGCAAAGGAAGCACTGCAGCTTTAGGCGTAGGATAAAAATCCCTTTCAACTCTTTTAAAGTTAGATCTCTTACCCATAATCTTTTTCTTTAACCTTTATTTTTTCTATCTTAACATCATCAATATCATGTAAGGAGTTAGCAACTACGTCTTTAACATCCTCTTCGTGAGCTTCTTCTACTAGAGACAATATATTACCGTCCTCGTCAACTTTCATAGTAAAACTAATATGAAAAGATTTAAAGCTCATCCTTTGTTTGCCATACGTTCTGAATATGTAAGAAGTCTATTCATATACCAAGAGCTTTTCTTTAGATCTTCATCACCATTTTTATATTGTTCTCTCCAAGTATATTTTATCATATTACCTTTACAGTAGCCCCTAAACTCATCGGGTGTAAGTGCTGCTTCAATAGCCTCTATACACTCTATACCTGCATGATTGTAATGAGGGGGTTTATTAACCATGTCGTCACTCATGCGTTACCCTTTGTTTTAGATGTAGGACCAAACTTAATAACTTGACCTCCGCTAGTTTGAATCTCAACTTCAGCTAGCCCATTGATTTCTTCATCTGCATCCCGTTCAAACATTTCAATTACTTCATCTCTACGTTTCTCTACTACCTCCATAATATTCGGGTACTCGTGAGCAATGTCTAAAAAAGCTGATAAGAACGTGGCACATTTTATTAGATCGCTAAGTATAACTTTATCTATATTACCTTCTGGTCCCATTGCTAAACCTGTAGATATCATACCACTCCAAACGCCATCTTCATCATAGTTTATTGGTCGTAGTACTAATGCTACTTCATCATCTGATAATGTGTAACCCATTATATATCCTTCCTTTTTGTTTTTAATTTAATTACGGTAGCTTTATTGTACCTACCTTTTTCTAGTAACCATTCTAATGGTATAACTCTATGAGCCCATTTGAAGCTATTCTTTTCACACCACCCTGAGTATCGAGTTTTAGAACCTTTATATAGTTTAGCTTGAGCATTACTAAAGACAAACCTTATATCTAATTCAGGATGTTGTTTCTGAATAGCTAAATGCTTGCGCCTATCTTCATTATCGAACAGCCCTTTAGCTTCGCATATAATGCCGTTGTCTAGTTGGAAGTCAGGAGTATAAGTTCTATACCGCAAGTCTTCCCACTGAACTTTAAGAAGTTCGTATCGTACTTCTTTTTGGTGATGTGTTAGGTATTCAGCAAGTGTTTCTTCGAGGCCACTTCGATAGCGTCTAGAGTTGTGTCTGCGTCTAGCCTTTGTCTTTTTTACCATCGTCAAGAAGAGCCTTTAATCTAGTTTTTTGTGCACTTCCCATTGCTTGAGTACTTTTGAGTGAATAGATTGCACACGCAATATCTACTTTTAATTTTTCTTCTGTTACTTGTCCTTGATGTATACTTTCAACTAAACCTTTTTGCTCATCTGTCATATCATCTGTTTCATATTCTTTTTCTTGAATATTTATTTTTACCATTATGCTGCCTCATTTTTATTTAAGATCTCTGATGGATCATATTTTTTTAATAATTTCCAGTATGACAAAAGACTTTTGAACATATCTAGATGTCGTTCATGTGTATCTTTATCCCACTTATGTGTTAAAATTAACTCTGGGGTTTTTCTATCTACAAAGATTGATACTCTTTCTGGCTCTTCAAATTCACATCCGTGTGCATAAGCTGACAATTGCATTCCGTGATCATCAAATACTAACCTAGATGCTTTCTTATCTTGTAACCCGTCCTTGGTTTTAAAGTCAACAAATATTCCTGACTTAGAGTACAAATCTATTTTACCACCATATCCTAATTTAGAACAAAAAGAATCTTCAGCAACCCACTCTTCACCAGGAAATGTTGTGTCCAAATATTCTTTAATTTTAAGATACGGTTTTGTAAGAGTTCCTCCAGCAAAACCTTGCTCAATCATGCCATGAATAATTGTGCCTCTATCTGCAGCTTTACGACCTACTTCTTTTGAATCTTGCTTGCAACGATAAGTAAATGCTGCAAGACTTTCATCATCTTTTTGAGTTAAGTTAATTGCTGAATTAAGAGCTTGGTCTATCTTCCAGTTCTCTAACTGAGGTTTTGCTGACATTCCAATAATAGTTGTAACAGATGGTACATAACCGTGCTGACGGGCATCACGAAGAGTAGTGTTTCTCTCTTCTCCGTTTGCACCTATTATAGTATATGTTGCTGCACCCTTTTGATCATACCAATGTCCAGCTTCACTCAACATCCACAAACTCTTCTACAAGTTCTGCCTGTGCTTCACTAAGTTGTTCTACGTTGTTTTCTTTCCATAAATTTAATGTTAAACCGTCAATATATTCAATCCACTCATTAAATTTTAAAAGGTTATCGATATCTCCGTCAAGATAATCACCTTGCTGTACCTTTTCTATTGTCACAGAACTCCATATAAAACCTGTGTCGTGAATTTCAGAACCCAATGTAAATCTACTCTTTAATAAATTTTCAGCACATTTTGCTTCTAATTCTAGTTTTTTAGCTTTCTTTGCTTTTCTACGAAGATCATCCTTCTTAGGAAAACCTAATTGATCTGCGGAATATTCTTCAATCTCATTAAATTTTTTATCTATTTCACTTAAACTCTTCCTATTTTTAACATCAAACAAAAAGGGTATTGGCTCTTTAATATCTTTAAGAGGCATTCCAAATTCATCCAAAGCCTTTCCATTAAAATCTATTGTTCCAAACAAAAGTTTATGTCTTTTAACATCATTAATTCTTTTTTTATAATCCTCTGACCTATCTTTCCAATAATCATCAAAAAACTCAGAACAAACCTCATTAGGTATTCTACCTAGATTAGTTCCTCCAGTAGAATCTTTAAGTACCTTTCCAAAAACAGAACCCTTTGCCATCATTGATTTATTTGGTTTATTATTTTCTACATCAAACCTGCCCCACTGTTCCCTATAAGTAAGAACTCTAATGATTGGATTAATACAGTACACCTTAATTCCGTCATCTTGTTCTAATTCATACGCTCCAGCAGGAATGACTTCGAGGTTCATGTCCTTGCCTTCAATATTCTTAACTCCCATGATAGCTTTACCTGTAAGATTTAGCCTAGCTAGAGTAGAAACCTTTGATCGTTTATTATTATTATTATCACTACCTGATAGTTCGATAGAAACACCAACTAGTTCAGCTAATGTTTTTTTATTCCCTTCTGGAATTACAAGTTCTGAGTTCATCTTTTTACCTTTGTTTTTTTATGTGTGAAAGAGTTACAGTTATACTATATAACGTCCTCTAAGTCAAGCCAATTAGGGCCAATTTTTGCTTCAAGTAACATAGGAACATTCATTTTTATATCGAATGCTTCTTCTATTATCTGATCCAAATCTTTATTTAAATCTGCTATGATTTGTAGTACATATTCTTTCTCGTGAGGGTGTACATCTAAAACAACTGAATCATGTACTGAGTTAACAATAGATGTTTGTAGTAGCTCTAATCTTTTATCGAGCTCCAATAGTACAACGGGTACAATATCTCCTGTAGCAAAGCTTTGTACCGGGAAATTCTTTATCTTAGTAAAGTGAGTTGGCTGACCATTCATCTTACGTTCAACATCTGGAAATGCAAACTGTCTGCCAGAGGGTGTTGCAATCTTATTGTATCTTAAAGCTTCTTCTCCTAACTTCTTATGCCAAGCAGCAATACCATGATACTTTTGGTTAAAGTGTTTGTAATATCTAAACTCCGCATCGCTTCTACCAAAACCACTCGCCCCGAAAAGAGGAGCAAAAGTATGTCCCTTAGCCACCTGTCTAGTTGTAGGTTGCCCTGCATCACTTATTACTTTAGCTGTGTATGAGTGAACATCAAAACCTGTATCTATCTCTTCCATAGCAGTTTTATCTTGAGATAAATATGCAGCTACACGAAACTCAAGTTGTGCGAAGTCAGCCTCCAATATGTGACCGCCCTTCCAGCGAGATACAAATACACGTTTAACAGGAAATGTACCACCACGAGGCATGTTCTGCATGTTAGGATTACGACCACTAAATCTTCCTGTTGCAGTAATGTGTTGTGTTAAACCAACGTGCAGGAACCCTGTCTCTTTAGTATAAATTCCAATACCATCCACAAAAGAACTTAGATAAGTTGATACAGCAGACAACCTCTGAATATCAGTTAAGAATTGAAGAGCAGTCGTGTGGTTGTTTGTCTTAGCTGTAGCCATAAGTATATCTAGGTTTCCTTTGCTCGTACTAAAACCATTGTTACTAACCCATTCTTTTTTAGGAGGTTTAAACATTAGCCCAGCAATCTTTTGAGTATCTTTAAGTTGATATCCTCTAGATAAACAGTCGGAACATTTACTTGGATTCTTAAAGTTAGAACCATCTTTCTTTATCTTGTAGTGACTACCTTCCCCATTACATTTAGGACAACTAAATGCTACGGTTCTTTTTATTATCCTACTGTTGGTCCTGATAGCCTCTTCAAACTCTTTTTTATTCTTAGTAAAATTAATTATGTCTACCCATTCTTTTTTATCTATCACTGCTCTACTATAGATAACCTGGGATATTTGTTCTGGACTATTTAAATTTATAGGCGTGTCACCCATTAGTTCTCGTATCTGTATGGCTAACCTATTTTCAATAGCTATCTTTTCTTTCTCGAACTCTTCTCTTACTCCTTGAAGGGCTCGTCTATCCACCCTGAACCCTCGCATATACATTCGGGTAAGGGCTCTACAGACTCTGAAGGTAATGTCTCGAATTCGATCCATTCCGTTTGCTTCGCTTTTGGAGAATCCTTCGGCAAGAGTAGCAAGGAACAACTCGGCAGTAGTATCAATGTCGCAGCCAAGATAATGTGTAAGTTCTTTAAGGGGAATTTCATTGGTGTTGTATCCTTCTTTAAAATATTGTTTGAGGGTATCGTCTTTTTGAAAGTTTAATTTTCTACGTTCAGCACATGCCTGTAGACTAAGGGGTTGTTTTTGTCCTCGCTGCAACAAATACTCAGCAAGCATAGTGTCATAAATCTCTCCGTCATATTTAAAGCCTGTAGACCAAAGCCACATTAAATCATGTTGAGCGTTATGCATAATCAATAAAGTTGTCTTCTCTAGTATGCTTTGGAGAAGTCTACTATTGTCACCACAACGGTCATTGTACTCTACATGTTCAAATGTAAATATGTTGCGTTGCTCTGGCGCATCTACATTCTTAGTTCCAACCTGTACTAAAAAGTTTGTCTCCTCAAAAGGGTCAAGTAATGTTTTACCATCTCTCTTGGTAACTGTGTTCTCTACATCAAGTACTATTCTCATCTCTTCTTTACATATCCTGCACCAAGACACTTGTAACATGTCTCAGCATTAACACTAACATTATCTGGATCTGATGGAAAAGACTCAGCTTCATATATAAGTCCTCTCCCCTTACAAACAAAACAGTAAACTTCATCTTCGTTTTTAAAAAATCTCATGCTGTATACTGCGCTATATCGCCCTGAAGATTACAAGTAATAACTCCCTGCCAACCCGTTAATTTATTCTTAGCTATATTTAAATGTCGTATTGTATCATTCATTTCATTACCTTCCATCACAGGATCTTTTCCTATTAATATAATTAGATCAGCCTCAGCCGCCTTACCAGTCTTTGAACCCTCAAGCATAGATTGATCAGGTTTCTTGCGTCCTTCAGCCTCAGCACTCAATTGCGATAGCCAAAACACAACACAATCATACTCCTTAGATATGTTCCTGGCATGGATTGCTGCATCTCTTAAGTAAACATCTGACTTATCTGATGTCCTGGGTGCAAATTTATCTCCCATATCTAGCACTAATATGTCAGGTCTATGAGATTTAACTACAGCCTCAACCCAAGACAAATCTTTGCCTGTAGAATCTTTAATCTGTATGTTTTTATTTATCTTATCATAGCGCATTGATGCCTTAGCACTGTTCTCTTTTATCTCATCTAAAGACATGGTTGTAGCAGCCGACAGGTATCTTGCACCCACCCGATGGGCAGCTTCTTCGTTACATAAAACCATACACTTCGCACCCTGTGATGCAAAGCCGTTAGGAGAAGCCACTACAGAGGCGTGGAAGCTAGTCTTTCCTGTGTTTGGCCTCGCACCGACAATAACGAAGTGACCCCCACTACAGCCCTCTACATTGCGTCTCAGGGTAGGTATGTTAAATTTCCATTGTGTCTGTGTTTCATTAGATTTTAGTAAAGTACTTATACTCATGTCCTCAAATTCCACTTTTAAGTTAGGTTTAAAATCATCTTGATAGTCTTCCATAATTTTTCGTAAGGGCTCAAGACTATCTACTGTGCCATTTACTAAGTTAAAACCACAGTTAGCTACCTCTTCCCCGACACAATGCCTAAACATTTTAGACATAACATCTTCAGCTACTTCTTTGTTTAATACTGAACTACTTTCTATTTTTCTAAATATGTCATAGAAAAGTTTCTTGTTAGCTGTAGTCATAGTTTTGTTTGAACTATAAAACAGTGCTTCTACATCAGCTAAAGAACAGGTATCATATGTTTGTACGGCTTCATCTAGAGTATGTTTGACTCTTCTGACGTTTTTAGTAAATAGTTTTTCGGGACATAGTATTCCTTGATGCGAATTATAAAATTCCTTGTCCGATATTAAAGTTTTAATTAAATTGTATTCCGTCATATTGTCTTTTTCTCCTGCCCAAAAAAGCTCCATTTCTATCCCAACTAAAGAAACGCATAGGAATAGGGTAGTAGTACCATCTTAGTGGCTTAGACTTACCTGTGTTCCAACACTCTTTAACTGCGCCCCATCTACCTATCTGTACTAAACCTACACACGCATCAAACTTGTCTGGAGGTTTTCCTGTAACTGTAACAGATAGTATCCTGTTCATTTTATTATTTACACAATGCCATTAATAAAGTCTTATCATCCTCTTCCTTGTACTTTATATCATCCTGCAAGAGCATAGCAATTGTGTCTACTCCAGTCCAAGACGCTACATCTCGTTTATATGTCAAGGTTTTCTTTGAAGCATCTCTATCTAAAGCAATTATTACCTTAGAATAATCTTGTAAATATTCCATATGCTCTTCATTCATAACTGTGCCTAGCAAGGCTACTCCTGTGACATTAGGACACACACTACATATAGTATGTGCGCTAATAACATCTTCGACTACAACAGCAACACCCTTAGAAGTACCCTGGCAAGTCTTGTATAGGGTAGCAGCCCCAGTATACTTATACCATTTAGGTAAAGAACCATCCAAAGACCTTCCTACAGCATCAATTAATCTATTGTCCTCGTCATAGATAGGAAACACTGCCCTCTTATCTCTAACGTCATATTGTAATTGAACGTGCTCTAATCCCCAGTATGCTTTAAATCCGTTAAGAAGGACACTGTCATCTTTGTATACAACATAAGGGGGAACTTCCATTAAGTTTAATTTATGGCAGGTATCTTCTTGCCACTTACTCTCATTTATTTTTCTAAACTTTTTCTTAACCTCATGGGCTTTCATACCTAAATACTTTGAACCCTTGGTCTCGCACCGAAAGCAATTCCAGATAGCTTGCCCATCAAAAACCTTTATGCCTAGGTCAGGGTCTCCAGAATTGCAATCAGGGCAAGGGAATCTTTTCTCATACCCTTCCTCTAAGTCTAAGGTATCAAGTAATCTGTATACCCTACTCGCCATCGTAAGAATTAACCTTATCTAAAACAGTTTTAGCACCTTCGGGAGTATTGACTGTATATGCATTTAAAGATGAAATGTGTTTATGTCCTGTGACTTGCATGATTGATACGGCATCTGCCCCTGCTTTGATCGCACGGGTAACCCAAGTCCTACGAAAATCCCGTATCTGTAAATGTTTAGGTAATTTTGCTGTTTCCTTTATCTGATTAGCAAACTTACTGACCTCACCTTTACGATAATGTGTATAGTCTTGACCCCTAGCAAATATAGGTAATGGACGAGGGCATACATAAGGTTGAAAACCAAAGGTATCTTTTTGTTGTTTAAGAACTGAAAGCAAATTATCTTCAACGTGAAGGTATACTTTAGCTCCAGTTTTACTTTGCTCTATATCAATCCTACACTTATCAAAATTAACTTGATCAAAACGTAGTTTTCTTACATCCCCTACTCGTTGAGCAAGCTCTGAACAAATCTGTGCTAGAACACCCATGCTTCGCCACTTGTACTCAGAGTAGGCTGTATCTAAGAATAAGTGGCATTGCTCTTTTGTCCACATAGTATCTCTACCTGTGTTAAGTTTACTCGAAACCAATCGCATTGGGTTAGAATCTATTACCTCTTGTTGCATACAATATTGAAATACTAGGTTAAGAGAATTCTTGCGTGAGTTAGCAGTACGAGTACCTGTGATAAGCCATTTTTCGTAGGCATCATTAAGCTGTTTGCTACCTATCTTATGTATCTTGTGTTCCCCTAAAGGCTTACCACACACAACAGTCTTTCGGGAGTGATCTTGTTGATAGATATAATCTTTTTGCGTATTACCTTTTTTAGTTTTAAACGTATTTGTTTTTCGATATAATTCTATGTAATTATTTAATGTATTATTTTCTTTTAGCATTTGTACCTCCTACTAACTTGATGTTTTTTTTCATACGTTACAATACGATGACAAATAGCGCACAATACATCACACTTTGCTAATTCTCTTTTAAATTTTATCTTACTAAGGGATGTTTTACGACAACTAATTAGCATAGCCTCAGTGCTTATAGTTAACACTTTATCATCAGGAACTCTATGGTTAAACTCTAAGGCGGCATGATGACTTTTATAACCACAAGATGCACACCCCTTCATAGTTTTAAATCTTTTTAATACTTTTTTTCCATATTGTTTACGTTTTTGCAATCTCAATCTGTTTTTTTTAATTTTGTTTAGCTGACGATCTTCAGTTATATCTTTTAGATCAAGAAACTTCTGTTGATCTTCTGTTAGTTGTCTAGCCATTATCTTTTTTCTTTCCTACCATTTTTGTTTTCCTCCTTTTACCTGCACCTTTACTTATTGTATACGATGCGGCTGATGTACATACACAAAATATCATTAAGTAAATAATTAATAACATAATTATTAATGAAAAAATATTACTGACTGCCCAATTATAATCCATGTTTAATAAACTCCGAATTGTATGACACGCCATCTATCGTAAAACTAATTGTTGAATGGCTGTACTTTTGCACTGATCTTCTAATAGGTTTAGGAACTTCCTCACAGTATCTTTCAGTCCTGTATCCTACAATGTAGGGCTCTCTCTTAGCTGAAGAAGCTAAACCCCCTGCAACAGCCCCTCCCAAAGCTCCCTTATCATCGCCAGTAAGAGCTTTACCTATTATGCCACCTAGTATTACTCCACCTAGTATCTGTTGCCCTGTAGGGTTATAATTAGGCACTCTGTATATAGGAATCTGTCGGTCATCACACTTGATGTACATTTTATTAGTAAACTCAGTGATCTGATCATAATGATCTACAACTGTACCTTCTATCTTAGTATCTGCCCTAGTCATTTCAGCGTATAAGACAATAATCATAACTACAGTTACCCCTGCTATAAGTAATACATTTCTCATTCTTCTATCCCTCCTTCAATGGGTGCAAAATCATCTCTATCGTACACATGATAAATTTTATAGTTAGTTTTATCAATCTTATCTACTCGCCATTGCCCAGATATCCTGTATCCAGATTTACGCAAGTTGCTGATAACCTTAGTTAGGCTGCGTATCCTGTACCTATCTCTAGCTTCATCATTAGTGATCGTGCCTTTGTGAGATAGATGTCTAATTATTTTCTTATGTTGATTCATGTTAACTCCTTAATTAAAAAATATAGCGTTACTAAAGATGCTATTGCTAAAATTATTATCAGTCTTCTATATGTTAGTTTCATTTTGATCCTCACTCATCTTTATCCTCTCTTTCTATTTTACTTACTACATAATCAGAAAGTATATCTCTGACCATTTGTTCGCCATGAGCATAGATATATATCTGCACCCAATATGCATGGTTTAGTTCTACCTTATATCGTATCCACTCAGGTTTAGGAAATATCATCTTATCTATCCTTCCTAACTACATGTACTGTCTCTAGATATCGTAGCCTTGTATCAGTCTTATCATGTTTTAAGGCAGAAATATCTGCTTTGGTTCTTAACTGCTGTATTGTGTCCTCAGCATTCTTTAACCTGACTTCATAATGTCTGAATTCAGCAATTATCTTAACAATCTCAGTTGTATCCATTAGTCATCTCCTCATAGTTTTCAAAATCCTCTATTTCAGTTAAGTCATCTTCATCTATGCCATCAGACCAATAGCCCATGTCAACATCATTCGCTCTAAACAGTTTTACAGTTCCATCTGGGTTGTTTAACATGTTGCCATCTTCATCCATTTTATAGAAGGTGCAATCAAAAATGCCTATGCTATAATCTTTACTCATCTTATTCTCCTTTTTCCAAATTGTTTTATGTCCTTCAACATAATCTTCTAAAGCCATCACAAACTCTTCTGGTTCTTCATCGGGCTCTTCTCCATTCTCAACTCTAACTAAATTTAATTCATTAAAGTCGTCTATCAGTTCTTTTTGTGCATCCTCTTGGGTAGCATAAGTTATTATCCTGCCTTTTTCATTACGTTCTAAAGCTTGGATTCCCTCGCAGATTGTATCAACTGCAATTATATATTTACTCATATTCATCAATCCACCCATCTTTTTGTGAATCGTCTACTATAAATCTATTCATAGTCGTCCTCCTCTATTTCTATTATGTTAATATCACCTTGTTTAAACTCACCTTGATATGTTTTCCAGTACCCTTGGCTTACAGCCCTACCATAGGCTTCTTCATAGGTGTTTGCATTAACTTTAGCTACCTGATTAGTCATATAACTTCTTGTAACTTCGTATCTAGGCATCTTCATTCCTCCCTATATTTAAAACGAATCATACTTAATTATAATACTATTTAATTAGTTATTGCAAACTAAAAAATCTTAGTAGGAACAGGTATCATACTCTCATTCATTTAAAATAAAAAGTTTCAGTAGGAACAGGTATCATACTCTCATAATTTTAAAATAAAATTTTT
>Ga0098060_1000234_pt1 | contig 26889 bp, 9 predicted proteins | sample 21_taG_FD_77063 | JGI IMG/M metagenome (GOLD analysis project Ga0098060, IMG submission 77063) | Marine viral communities from the Subarctic Pacific Ocean - 21_ETSP_OMZ_AT15319 metaG | ecosystem: Environmental > Aquatic > Marine > Oceanic | place: Pacific Ocean | collected 2015-01-19 | reverse complement strand
GTCCTGACATTCCTAATTTAACATATCCTACTTGCTGTGCTCTTGTACCTGCAGAAAAACCTGGAATCTCAACTCTAGGTGCATTTCTATCTGGATGTCCACAATTAAAGCAGAAACAATTTAGACAAACCCCATCTAACCAAGTACCCACTGAAGTTACATTATATGGTATTGATTCTTGTGCTGGTACAGCTATTGACTGTCCATTTACAGTTACACTAACAGCAGCATCTGTTGAGTTGGTTAGTTGTGTACAAGTATAGGCTGTAAAGATGGTATTACCTCGTGCATCGATTTCCGCTGTACAAAAGGTAGTGTCCGGTATTCTATATCCTCCAAAATTATTTGACATAATATTATATTTTACTATAAATACTTTCTAATTGCAAAGATTCTTGCTATTTATTAGTTCATACTTAAACTATCGTCTACTAGTTCATTTTTTAACTCAAAGAGTCTCTTAATATACCCACTTCTTCTTAAAAATTTAAACGCTAAATTCTCATATGAGTATTCACCTCCCTGTTCTAATCCACAACTTCTAAACTTTTTTAATTTCTTTTTAATCTTATCTATTAATTCTAAAGTTTCCTCTGGTGTTTGTTCATATTGTCTACTATAAAGTTCATCAATCATATTCATCCATCCTTTCGCTTTAGATAGAATTTGGGTTACGTCTATTTCTGATTCTACATACTCTGGTTTTACAACCCATTCGTCAAATAAGATAGAGAACACCCCACTAGAAAAATGGGTTTCTTTAGAGTCTTGTCCATAAACCTCAACCTCAAATCCCCTAATTTCTATATCATGAGATGCATTCCATAAATTTTTCTTTGCATTTAAAAAATTCTTTATCAATTCCTCATTTTCATCTATATCACTAAAGTCTAATATTATATGTAAGTCGATATCTGAAAAACGAGACCAATTATAGTTTGCTATACTTCCCGTAACCACAATATCTTCAATATCACAATCTTGAGTTTCTATGTTACAATCTAGATTATCTAAATCAATGAATGATAAAAATTCGTTAGTTATTTTTAGTAATTGTTCTCTTACTTCTGGATGCATAAAAAATTCACCAGAGTTTGAATCTGTCTCCCATATTTGGGGTGCTAATTCATCCTTCTGGTGAAATGTAGTTAGTATATTATCTTTTAATCCCATATTAATAAATATTACTTAATAAAAGATAATATGCTTTATTTATTTAATCTCTTTATAACGATATTTTTTAGATATTTCTCTATTAAAGAATTTTCCTTGACTTTCCGATAATCTCATCTTTGTGAACACTTGAAAAGGTACTTTGTCATAGACATAGCTTCTACCTCCTTTGAATGTTACTTTTAACGTCTTGTCTTCTCTATCATAAACCGATGAAAGGATATTACTAGAGACATATTCATTTAAGATTTTCTTACCTTCTATTTTTTCTGTTTTTATTCCCATATTTTTTTATTTAAATGTAATAAATTTTATTAATAAATACATAATAACTCAAATTATTTTACCTCTTCGAATTCCACGTCTTGGTAAGAATCAGTGTCTTTTTTCTCTTCTGGTTTTTCTTCTTCAGTTGATTCATACATTTCTTGTGAAGCAGATTGCCATATTTCATTAAGAGAATTTAAGTCTTCGTCTATTTGGTTTAAATCTTTATTTTTATGTGATTCTTTTAACTTTTCTAAAGCTTCATTAATCTTACCTACTTTATCTTCCGTTAATTTATCACCATATTCTTTAAGTTGTTTTTCTGTTTGGAAAATCATACTGTCTGCCTCATTGAGTTTTTGAATCTCTTCCTGTTTCTTTTTATCTTCTTCCGCATTCATTTCAGCTTCTTTTTTCATTCTTTCAATTTCTTCATCAGACAAACTGCTTCCAGACTCAATTTTAATATTCTGTTGTTTTCCAGTACCTTTGTCCAAAGCTTTTACATCAATAATACCATTAGCATCAATATCAAAAGTTACCTCAATTTGAGGAATTCCTCTTGGTGAAGGTGGTATGTCAGTTAGTTGAAATCTTCCTAGAGTTCTATTATCTGTTGCCATTGGTCTTTCTCCTTGAAGGACGTGTATGTCTACCGCTGGTTGGTTATCAGCAGCTGTAGAAAATACTTGACTTTTAGATGTTGGTATGGTTGTATTTGAATCTATTAATCTCGTCATTACTTGTCCCATAGTTTCGATACCTAATGAGAGAGGTGTAACATCTAATAATAACACATCATTTACGTCACCTGCTAGTACCCCACCTTGTATAGCCGCACCCATTGCTACTACTTCATCAGGATTAACACCTTTAGACGGTTTTTTCTTAAACAACTTCTCCACAGCTTCCTGTACTGCTGGAATTCTAGTTGACCCTCCAACCAAGAGAACCTCATCAATGTCGGATGGTTTCATTCCTGCATCCTTCAATGCTTTTCTACAGGGTGTCAAACTCCTCTTCACTAAATCTTCTACCATCGATTCAAATTTTGCTCTAGATAAATTACGTACTAGATGTTTAGGTCCAGTATTATCTGCTGTAATATAAGGTAGATTAATCTCTGTTGTCTTTGAGTTGGATAATTCTACTTTTGCTTTCTCTGCTGCTTCTCTAAGTCTTTGTAAAGCGGAAGCGTCTTTAGATAAGTCCATACTATTCTCAGTTTTAAATTCTTCTAGTAACCACTCAATAATTTTTTCATCAAAGTTATCACCACCTAAGTGAGTATCTCCATTAGTTGACTTAACCTCAAAAACACCATCACCTAATTCTAATATGGACACATCAAATGTACCACCACCTAAATCATAAACCGCTACGGTCATATCTTTATTTTGTTTATCCATCCCATAAGCGAGTGCAGCTGCTGTTGGTTCGTTTATAATTCTTAAAACATTTAGACCCGCTATTTCACCGGCCTCTTTAGTTGCATTTCTTTGTTCATCATTAAAGTAAGCTGGTACAGTAATGACTGCATCTGTAACTTTTTCACCAAGATAATCTTCTGCAGTCTTTTTTAGATTCTGTAATACCACTGCGGAGATTTCCTGAGGTACATAAGTCTTATCATTTACTTTTATTGTTACAATACCTTTAGTTCCTTTAATTACGGAATACGGCATTTTCTTTGCCTCTTTACTAATTTCACTAAATTTACTTCCGATGAATCTTTTTACTGAATACACAGTATTTTTTGGGTTTGTGACTGCTTGTCTTTTTGCTGGGTCACCAACACTACGGTCCCCCTCTTTAAATGATACTATAGAAGGTGTGGTTCTTTTTCCCTCTGCATTCACAATTATTTCTGGGTTTCCACCCTCCACCACAGAAACACACGAGTTCGTTGTTCCTAAATCAATTCCAATTACTTTTGCCATTTTTTAATTAATTTTTTCTTTTTATTTTATTATTATTTGTTTATGAAATTACTTTCAGTAGTTTTATACTACAATTAGTATACCAAAGGTAATAAAAAAGATATTAAATGTCAACCTGTCAAGTACACATGACATTTTGTCAGTTATTGATTTTATTAAAAAAATAATATAGATTTAAACAAATAAAAAAAATTAAACTATGAACATAGACGACAGTTATTCTTCTTTTAGTCATCCAGACGATGACGGAGGAGGAGGTAAACCACCACAAAGAAAAAAAGAAAATGAAGGTAGAAACTCCACACCAATCCTAGATAACTTTTCTAGGGATTTAGTAGCATTAGCTAGTGAAGGGAAATTAGACCCTGTTATTGGACGTGAAGATGAAATATTAAGAATTGCACAAATTTTAAGTAGAAGAAAGAAAAACAATCCAGTTTTAATTGGTGAACCAGGATGTGGTAAAACCGCTTTAGTAGAAGGATTAGCAAGTAAAATATATAAAGGAGAATGTCCTATAAATCTAGCTGATAAAACTATATTAAGTTTAGATTTAACCAGTATGGTAGCTGGTACAAAATATAGAGGACAATTTGAAGAGCGTATGAAAGCAATTCTAGACGAACTGAGGGACCATCCCGAAATTATAATCTTCATAGATGAATTACACACCGTGGTAGGTACTGGTAATTCTTCTGGGTCTCTAGATGCTGCCAACATATTCAAACCAGCTCTAGCTAGAGGTGAGGTCCAATGTATAGGAGCAACAACTATTGATGAGTATAGAGAACATATTGAGAAGGACGGGGCTTTAGAAAGAAGATTTCAGAAAGTGAATGTAGAACCTACATCACCACAAGAAACCTTACAAATTCTACAACAAATTAAACAAAAATATGAAGACCATCATAAAGTTAACTATACTGATGAATCTTTAGAGTTGTGTGTAAATTTGGCAGAAAGATATATTACAAATAGAGAATTTCCTGACAAAGCTATTGATATCTTAGATGAGGTTGGAGCAAGAGCACAGGTAGATATTAAATTTCCACCAGAAATAGAGAAATTAAAAGATGAGTTACGTCAATTAAAAGAAAAGAAAATTAAGGTTGTAAAATCTCAAAGATATGAAAAGGCTGCTGAACTAAGAGATAAAGAAAGAGACATAAAAGAAAAATTAGACGAGAAAAGATTAGAATGGGAAATAAGTTTAGAGGAAAAAAGAAAAAATATAATAGATGAAAACATATATGCTGTCGTATCCCAAATGACCAAAATCCCACTAACTAAACTAAACACCAACGAAAAAGAAAATTTACTAAAGATTGAGGAAAAACTTAAGTTATCGGTGGTGGGTCAAAATACAGCCATTGAAAAGATTGCTAAAGCTATAAGAAGAAATAGAACAGGTATAAGAGCTCACAATAAACCTATCGGAACATTCATGTTCCTAGGTTCAACAGGTATTGGTAAGACTCACCTTTCTAAAGCAATTGCAAAAGAATTGTTCGGGTCGGAAGATGCCTTAATTCGTGTAGATATGAGTGAGTATAGTGAAAAATTTAATGCTTCTAGATTAGTTGGTTCTCCTCCTGGATATGTGGGTTATAATCAAGGGGGTCAATTAACCGAAGCTGTGAGGAATAAACCATATAGTGTAGTTTTATTTGATGAAATTGAGAAGTCTCATAGAGACATCTTTGATTTAATGTTACAAATTTTTGATGAAGGTCATTTAACTGATGGTCTAGGAAGAAAAGTCAATTTTAAAAATACTTTAATTATTATGACGTCTAATGTTGGTTCTAGACAACTTCACGATTTCGGTCGTGGATTAGGTTTTGTGACCCAATCCCAAGACCAACAAAGAGCTGAAGAGGAAAAACAAGTTATTAATAAAGCATTAAAAAATAGATTTAGTCCTGAATTCTTAAATAGAGTAGATGAAACCGTAATATTTAATCCACTAGACGAAGAACAAGTTTCAAAAATTACCGAAATTGAATTATCTAATTTAACTACTAGGTTAAAAGAAATGGGATATAAATTTAAATTTACTAAAAGTGTTGTTAAGTATGTATCGTCTGAAGGATTTGATGAAAAATATGGAGCCAGACCAATTAAACGAACTATTCAGAATAAGATTGAGGATTACCTATCAGAAGAAGTTCTAAAAGGAAATATTGTTAAAAATAAATCTTATACTTTAAGTTTTACCAAAAAAGGAGAATTGTCTTTAAAAAGTAGATAAGTTTTAATCGTGTCCATCACCATCGTCAAACGCCTCTGACGGACCATCTGGTAATTCACCACCAGGACCTGTAACTTTACTACAATCTTCCACTGATTCAACTTCACAAGATTCAGCACGTTTGTAGATACATTGGTTGTAGTATGGTTTTATTGGAGATGTGTTACAGTTATAGAACCATACTTGCCAGAATCCTTCTGAACTTTCCCAGAAACTATCACCTTCACATAAACACTCTGAATTGTCATAGATAAAGTCACCAGGTTGTATTAATTCACCCTCTGCTCTATTGGTGTATCGTGTCACACATGAACTATCTTCACAAGCTTGTTTACAATCCTCTTGTGCAATAATAGTCATTAGTACTTGTCTACAAGTAGGTGCAATACCACCACAAGTAACTATTGCGGTAATTTTCCCGGTTGCATCAACAGTGTAACAATATTCACATGGGTCTTCAGTACATTGCTTAGGTGAGTAGTAACCAGCGGCAACAGGAGTACAATCCACATCTAAATATAGGTAATTACCTACAATTAAAGGACATATAAGACAATTACCATCTGTATAGAATGACTTACAATTTGTATTAGCACATGCATCTGTACAACTCTCAGCATTATAACTTAATGAAACTGTCTTCCCACATGGTTTACAACTTTCGGGACAAGTTCCTATAGCACTTATTAAACCTCCCGTAACCGTATAACATCTTTCACAATCTACATCACAGTTTTTAGGTGAATAATATCCATCTTTTACAGGAGTACATGCTGTGTCTTGGTATAGTGGTACACCTATTTGTAAACTACATTCAGTACATCCCGTCGATACCCCAGTAGTTGCTTGACCATAATCTTTAGTGTAATAAAATCCGCATTCTCCACTACAAGCAAAAGAACAGTCCCCCATATCAGCTTCTGCAAAAGCAAATTCTAAAGTACCACAGGGATAACACTCTACTGGTTCACAATTTTTGGGAATAGCATCTACATTAAGCGTATGTGAAGGAGTAACCCCATTAACATTTGTGGTGTTATTACAAAAATTTGTTCCATTTATTGTTAAAATATCTCCCACTACGTTAAGGTTATATAAGTACTATCTGGGTTAAAATATATCACTACTGACTCACTAGCACTTTTTACTTGTTCTATATAACCGACAGCTCTTACATATTGTCCCGCGGTAGTAGGTACCACATTACGTATCATACCATCAGTAAATGAAACATATAATGGTTCACCAACACTTTCCGCACCTGTGTATTCATATGCCGTTTGTATAACATAGTGACCTCTAATTAATATTCCTTTTTCCGGTGTTGCTCCAAGAGCTATTCCTAACATATTTCCTTGGTAGACTACGTCCGCAGCATCTGCTTTCACCCAAGTTCCAGCTTGTAATTGTACTAAGTAACCCGCTGCGTAATCTCCTCCAGTTGAACCAAATCTTACAATTTCACCACCACCACTATTAATAGCCATTCCAGTTAAATTACTAGTTTCGTGTACAAAGTCTAAAGCGGTTTTAGGTGATTGGTTATGTAATCCATTTGTACTAAGGTAATTATGACTTGCAATTCTTGCTTTCCCCATTGTCTGAGAATTAGTCATGTATGCTGTAGATGGTGTACTTCCAGTTATAGCACTTCCACCACCTAGAATTACCGAATAATTAGCTTCTGAACGAAGAACGTGATTTTCACCACCTATAATAGAACTATGTGTTGCTCCAGAAATGTTATTTGCGGTACCACCAATAATTGATGAGTGACCATCAATAGCAGCTCCACCAACAGTTCGGAAGATTAAGTTGTCTTTTCCACCAGCAATAAAACTCCTCTGTTGATTGTATATTTCATTATTCCACCCACCAACAATAGCTGTACATTGTTCCCAATTAGTACCTGTCAATTTATTCGCGTAACCACCTACAATACTACCCCAAGAATGTGTACTTCCTATGTCGTTATAGTAACCACCAGAAATGGTATTACCTTGATTACCAGATATATTATTGTCCAGACCACCAGCAATCACACTATTTCCTCCCGTCATTCCGATTGTGTTTTTCCAACCTGGTAGAGATGGTAATTTTGGTACTATACTATTAGAACCTAAATCATATTCATAAGGACTATTATCGTGAGTATTACAAGTACTAGCTGTAAAAGTATTCCCACTATTTGTTATAATATGTAGTGTACATCCTGTTGTATAAGCTGATACTACGAACTGGTCTCCACTATACCCAACCATACCAGAGTTTTGCCATGTCGCGTTTCCATTAGCGTCTGATGTTAAAATTTTACTAGCTCCTTCATTTGCTAAAGTACCGTGATATCTAAAATATCTTGGAGTTGATGCTTGAGTATCAATATTTATACCACCTTTGATGTAAGCCGTATGACTTAAATTAGTGGTTACATTTACACCATTAAGGATTGTTGTATAACTCTGACTCGCTGTATTATTATATCCATTAACAATGGTAGAATATGTTCCTGTAACTTCATTACTATAACCCCCAACAATCGCTCCATACCCATTCGATGTTCCTGGAATATTGATATTGTTCTGGTGACCACCTAAAATTGATGATACTCTTGAGTCGTCGATTTCGTTATTTACACCACCCGCAATGTTAGACCAATTTGAACTATTAACTATTCTATTATATTGTCCACCCGCTACAACACTTCTATCGGAACCTTGGGTAATCCTATTATTTGAACCACCACCAATATTAGACCAATCTGAATTGGCAGAAATTATGTTTTCATTTGCCACCCCAATACCAGGTAATGTTGGTACTATACTATTAGTTCCTGTTGGTCTATATGGACTATACCCTCCATTACATGTGTTAGCTGTAAATGTATTACCACTGTTGGTAAAGAAAGTAATGGTACATCCACTAGTGTCTGCGGAGATAACTACCTCGTCACTTCCTGTTGATGGGATACCACTACCTGGTTGCCAGTGTGCGTTTCCTGATGCATCAGCTGCTGTTAACACATAACCCGCTACACCATGATTTGCGTAGGTTCCATGATATTTGAATGGTCTATCAATACCACCAGCTCCATTCGTGTTAGCATTTAAACCTCTCATGTAGGTTGTTTCTGGGTCATCAGCTGTAATTCCTTTAGCTCCTATAATTGCTGCGTACTCTGCGTTACGTCCTATAGTATTTCCTGAACCATTAACTATTCCCGCGTATGCTGTAGTTCCTCCTACAAAAGCACCAATAGTATTGTCTATACCTGCACCTATTATACTTCCGTTACTATAAATTGTATTTCGGGTACCCGCAACTATTGTACTAGCTTCACCATTATTCCATATAATGTTCTCATTACCAGAACCAATAAATGCTCCTGTCGCTCCAGTTATAATATTTTCTTTACCCGCAGCAATGAAACCTTGTTGACTATTCAATACCCAGTTTTTATACCCAGAACCGATACCCGCGTAATATTGGTCTGCTCCCCGTACTTTATTTTTATAACCACCACCTATAAAGACATATCCTGTATTTCCTTCAGGTACTGTTATATCTGAACCACCAATAGTATTATCGTAACCACTACCTATATGGTTATATCCTGGACCGTAAGTATTAATTTTATTATAAAGTCCACCATTAATATTAGACCATGGTGTATTTGTTCTTATATAGTTGTCACCTAAGTTACCACTTCCTGGTAATTTTGTACTAATACTATTAAATCCTCTATATTCATAAGGACTATCACTAAATTCATTACATGTGTTTGCTGTGTATGTATTTCCACTATTTGTTGTTACAAATAATGTACATCCTGTTGTATAAGCTGATACAACGTACTGGTCACCAGAAAAACTTACACCTGGTGTAGATAGGTTTTCCCAATGAGCGTTACCTACGGCATCTGAAACTAAAATTTTGTTAAGACCTGGATTAGCGTACCCTCCATGGTATTTGAATGGTAATTCTTGTGGTGGTCCAAATGGGTCATTTTCTGTTGTATTTACATCTAACCCTCTCATGAACACTGTAAATTCTCTATCGGTAGTTATATTCGCACCCCCCATAATTACGGAATAGTGATGATTTACTTTATTTTCATAACCATTTAAAATTGCACCATACCCATGCATCCCAGATTCACCTATGTATATTTTATTTTTTTGACCAGAAACAATTGTGGATACTGGAGAACCAGTAATTGTATTATATGCACCACCTAAAATACTATTGTATGTGTTTATGCCAACAGCTGTAGTTCCACTTAATATTTTATTAGTAAACCCACCTTGTATATTGGAGTATAGGGTTTCAACTTGGTTAACTCCAAGTTTTGGTCGTATTGAGTTAACTCCTGAACCAATCGTATATGGGCCGTCATTAAATGTATTACAAGTGTCCGCCGTAAATGTGTTACCACTATTAGTCGTTATATATAAGGTACAACCTTGGGTGTAAGCTGAGGTTACGTATTGGTCCCCACTCCATGTTACAGTTCCGTTTGGAGATTGTGGTTTTCTCCATACAGCATTACCTGTACCATCTACATCGGTCAATACATTATTAAGTCCTGGAGCAGCTAAAGTACCGTGGTATTTGAAGTATCTATTAACTCCTCCCGTAGCGTTAGTGTCAACATCTAATCCATTCATAAATGTAGTGAAAGACTTATCCGACACAATGCCACTTCCACCCATAACTACCGAATACTCATGAGTTACTTGGTTTTGATAACCATTGATTATCGCACCATACCCACTACCTATTCCTGGTATGTTTATAGTGTTTTGATGTCCACCTAAGATTGACGATACTCTAGAATCGGTTATAGTGTTAGTTACACCCGCACCTACATTCGACCAAGCTGAATTCGTACCCACTCGGTTATTTTGTCCACCACCAATACTTGACCTAAATCCGTCAGAGTTATTTCCACCTAAGATAGGTTCAATTCCACTATTTGTCCCATATCTATATGGTCCAGTTCCTGAGGAATTACAAGTGTTAGCTGTATACACCACATTCCCTCCTTGAAGAATGTATTGTGTTCCAGTTGCCCCTGTACAATCTGTAACCATAAATAAGGTACATCCTGATGTGTATGCACTTACTACAGCACAATCTCCTGTAAATGAAGCTCCTGGTGCTGTAGGTGTACTCCAGATAGCGTCTCCCAAAGTATTAATCGAGGTAAGAACATCACCGGCTGACCCAGCAAAAGAACCTACACCATGATATCTAAATAATCTTGTACCACTAGAAGATGCTACATCTACATCTAATCCATTCATAAATGTAGTATGGGTTCTATTAGCGGTTAGAGATTGACCACCAATTATTGCTGCGTAATTAGCTGTTACTGTATTTGACCGTCCGTTAACAATGGCTGCGAAATCTGCATCACTGTCTCCTTGTATTGTATTATCTTTTCCACCTAATATTGATGAATAGTCTGTATTCAATCCACCAGCTGTGGTATCACCTAAAACGTTGGAGTCACCACCACCAATGAAATTATAATTACTAGCGTTATTCATGTGATGGTCAGTACCACCAACTATAGTATTATATGCTGAATCATACATTTCATGATTTGAACCACCACCAATGAAAGAACGTAAACTGTTTTTCATTGTATTGTAGTATCCACCTACTAATACTGAATTACTTTGACCTGTAAGAATATTGTGGTCCCCACTACCTATGAATGATTGGTATGTTAATCTTAATAAGTTATATTGTCCTGAAACAATGTTGGAGTTATCTGATTGAAGTATCTCGTTATAGTCTCCAGCCCCTATGAAATCTCTCTGTGCAGCTGTTCCCAGAGGACCACCTTGACCTGTAGGAGTTTTGTCAATAGCACCTATATAGTTACCACGTCCACTTCCTATGTTAGCAAAAGTACCATTTTTAATAATATTAAGTTGTCCATTAGTAATTGTAGAATAAGTCCCCGCAGTCATCGTATTACTATACCCACCATGGATACCACCATAGTGAGAACCATAATGGGCTGCGTTAAGATAACCTCCAGAAACTATTGAATACCACGTATTAGATTGATTCAATCCAAGAATTGGTTGGATACTTCCTGTACCTGTTCCATATTCATAAGGACTATTCCCACCAAAGGATTGACATGTGTTAGCTGTATATGCTAAATGACCATTTACTAATAATCTACCTGGTGCTGTAGCTCCAGTACAATTAGTAACCATATATAATATACAATTAACTGTGTACGCAGTACTTACAACACAATCTCCTGTTAAACCTGGTAACCATCCTGCATTTTGCCATGATGCGTTACCCACACCATCAGATGTTAATACTTTAGCTGGTCCTGGATTTGCGTAACTTCCATGGTATTTAAATGGTCTGTCTATACCGTTATAACCGTTAGTATTAGCGTCCAAACCTTTTAAGTATGTGGTTTCTGGATTATCAGCGTAATTAATTCCTCTAGAACCAATGATTGCTGCATATTCAGCGTTACGACCTATTGTATTTCCAGAACCATTAAATATTCCAGCGTATGCGGTATTTCCACCTATAGGAGAACCAACAGTATTATCCTGACCACCCCCAATATTACTGTAATTAGCATATATGGCATTATATCTACCACCAACTATTGAGCCATAAGGTTTAAATATTTTATTAGACCCACCTGCACCTATGAAACTAATAGTACCTCCAGTTATAATGTTTTCTATACCACCACCTATGAAACCACCCTGACTATTTAATACCCAGTTTTTATATCCACCACCAATAACAGCGTAGAATTGGTCGTAACCACGTATTTTATTTTTATAACCACCACCGATAAAGTCATAACCAGATGCACCTTCAGGGAATTTTATATTAGAACCACCAATAGTGTTATCAAGACCACCAGCAATATTATTGTATCCTGGACCGGAAGTGTTAAGTTTATTATAAGCACCACCCCCTATATTAGAATAGGCCATGCTATTTTTAATGTAATTGTCTCCAACTACACCAAATCCTGGTAAAACTGTAGAAATAGAATTTACACCTCCTCTATATTCGTAAGGACTTGTACCACCAAATGTGTTACAAGTATCAGCTGTAAATGTGTTTCCACTATTTGTAACAATATATAATGTACATCCTGATGTGTATGCTGATGTGACGTATTGGTCACCAGAAAAAGTGTATGTTCCTCCATCTGCCCATACAGCATCTCCAAACCCTGTACTATCTACTAATACTTTTCCAAAACCTGGATTAGCTAATGCTCCATGATATTTAAGATATTTTGCACCACCTGTTGAATTTACGGAATTTACATTTAATCCTCTGGTGTAGGTAGTGTAACTATCATCTGTTGTAAAATTAGGTCCATTCATTATTACTGAACCCTCATGTTTTACTGTATTACTTTGTCCGTTAATAACAACACCGTAGCTTACTTGTTGAGAAGTCGTACCAATTACTTTATTGTATTTTCCACCTATAATGGTAGAATAAGTTCCTCCAGAAATTCTATTTTCTTGACCACCAATAATATTAACTAGTGATGAAGCTGCTGCTGGCATCGCAGTATGTGGTACCGTTGTTATCCCCAAGTGGTTTTTATAACCACCTAAAATACTAGAATAGTAACTACCAGCATTTATTGTATTACGAAATCCACCACCTTCTATTCCAGTATAAAGGGTATTACATCCACCTAGTATTCTATTCCATATACCACCGGTAATATTAGATGTATAAGCAGATACAGCATTTAAACCTAGTTTTGGTTGTATACTATTGGTAGAACAAAAACCACCATCTGCATATTCGTATGGACCAGTACCGAATTGATTACAGGTATCAGCGGTATATGTTATCCTCCCATTGACCGTAATTGCACCAACTGTAGAACCTGTACAGTCTGTCATCATATATAGTAGACAACCTTGTGTAAATGCACTTACTACTGCACAATCTCCTGTCCATGTAGCACCAGGTTGACCATTTGACCAAACCGCATCACCGAGTCCAGTACTATCGACTAAAACTTTACCAAGACCTGGATTAGCTAATGCTCCATGATATTTAAGATATTTTGCATTAGCTCCTGAATTTACATTTAAACCTGAAACATATGTTGTATAGGTATCATCTGATAACCCCCCAAACATTCCTAATATAACAGAGTTTTGATGTCTTACTCTATTACCAACCCCATTAACAATTGCTCCGTATGAGGTACCTGTAATTATATTTACCATACCTCCTACTATAGAAGAATGAGATGAACTAAGAACTTTATTACCAAATCCTCCCCCTACATTTGAATATGATGCAAAGTTTACTTGGTTTGCACTACCGCCAAGTATGGAAGAAAATACAGAATCATTCTGAACCAAATTACTTAGACCACCACCAACTCGTGAATATGCACTCCCCCCAATTGTGTTATTAAATTGACCACCACCAATAGACGATAATGGTGATGTTGCATTATTAGAGTTAAGCTTTGGTTCTATAGCTCCAGCTCCTAAACCGTACCGGTAAGGACTTGCTTCTCCGATAAAATCACCACACGTGTCTGCTGTATAGGACACATAACCATTCACTAATAACCTACCCGGTGCGGTGTTTCCTGTACAACTTGTTATAAGATATAAAGTACAACCACTTATTCCAGCGGTATATGCACTAGTTATAACACAATCTCCACTTATTGTTGGGATAATGGGTGTACTGGTATTTTGTAAAATGTTACCAAAAACATCAGTTGTTAAATAATTTTTTCCACCTGTGGGTATATTCGTTACTCTTGCATTTCCAACAACATGTAAATTAGCATTACCACCTAAACCATCTTTTGGTAGATTGGTACCGATACCAACATATCCACCGTCTCTTACCATAAAACTTGTATTACTTCCCGCAGGAATAGGTAATCCCGTACCACTATAAGTTACAGTAAATCCAGTTGTACTGTAATTGTCTCCTTCTGATATAACCCTTAATGAATTAAATATGTTGTTTAAATATCCCATTTCTTATCCTATTATTACTGTTTTCACATTATTTAAATCCATACTGACGGCTACTTCTATTTGGTTTGCGTTCACATAGAATACCTCAGCATCAATTTTTTGTTTATTTTCTGTCCATATATTCACTATTACATCTTCTGTAGATAATCCGTGAGATATTGTTTCTTTTACATTAGCTGTATAATTTCTTATATCTACATGTTTTGTAGTTCCTGTAGCTCCACCTGTTGACCCGGAACATGCTGTACTACATGGCATCCATACTGCGTTACCAGTACCGTCTATATCTGTAAGTATTTTATTAATTCCTGGATTAGCGTATACACCATGGTATTTGAATGGAGAATTTTGTGTTACCCCTAATGGGTCAGTCGCATCTGTATCTACATCTAGTCCTCTCATAAAGACTGTAAAGTCTCTATTTGTAGTCATATTTGCCCCACCCATAATTACTGAGTATTGGTTAACTACTTTATTTTCAAAACCGTTAAGAACCGTACCGTAACCTTTTGTTGAATCACCCCCAATAAACACCTTATTTTTCTGACCAGACCCAATTAAAGATAATGTAGAACCTGTTATTCTATTACCTATACCACCTACAATACTTGAATATACATTTTGTATACCGAAGTTGGCGATTTTATTATTGATACCACCTTGTATATTAGAATACGTGGTATTTGCTTGGTTACCACCTAGAACTGGTTCGATTGCGTTTGCCCCTGCTCCGAATTGGTATGGTCCTTGAGTGAATGTACTACAAATATCAACCGTATATGTTCCTCCGGTACAATCTATTAGATTTAAGTCACATCCTTGATTAGTTGTGTAAGCCGAAACTATTGAACAACCTGTTAAGTTTGCTACATTAGGGAAAGTAGGTATTGGTTGCCATGTCGCTTCCCCAGTACCTGTTACATCAGTCAATACCTGACCTAAAGCCCCATTATTAGATAATGTACCGTGATATTTAAAGTATCTTGATATACCATTCACTGCTTGGGTATTAACATCTAATCCATTCATGAATGTAGTGTGACTCTTATCTGTTGATAGTCCGTCACCTCCAATTATTGCTGATGATTGATGTCCGTTATTTACTGTATTTCCAGAACCGTTAAGAATACCTGTAAAGTCTGAATTACCAATAGTGTTATCTATACCACCACCAATAATGTTTCTACTACCACTATTAATTTCATTTCCTGAACCACCAACAATAGAACTATCCGAACTACCACTAATAAAGTTAGTATATCCACCACCAATAAACGCTCTATAGTTTTCTGAATCTCCTTCACTTGTCAGAATATTAGATTGACCACCTACAATACTACCCCAATCACTCTTAGTGTGAATAATTTTATTTTGTTGACCACCACCGATTAAACTGTAATTTACAAAACTATTTATAGTGTTTCTATAACCACCAGCAATTACCGCAAAACCAGATTCAGATATTTCATTTTCATAACCTGAGAATACCCCAGATGATGTTGATTGGTATAAGATGTTCGTATAACCACCACCAATAATACTATAATGAGTATCAACTCCTGTTATTTTATTATATGTTCCTCCGACAATTGCGTGATGTGTATTACTCTGTGCGGAAGTAGTCAATGTTCCTATTCTATTATTAAATCCACCTAAAATTGCGTGGTTTCTTCCTTTACTATAAATTTTATTATCTAGACCACCATCGATATTAGAGTTAGTTGTAAATGGACCTATAAGATTTTCATTGGCTGCTAATGGAAGAGGTAACGTTGTTGATATACTACCAGACCCACCTCTATATGCGTAAGGTCCCGTAACTTCATTACACGTATCAGCTGTAACTGTTCCCCCAGTACAATTAATTAAATTAAGGGTACATCCGTTATTAGTTGTAAATGCAGAAACTATTCCACAATCTCCAGTCCAATTAAATGCTCCTGGGATTCTTTGCCAAACCGCGTTACCAAGACCATCCACATCTGTTAATACTCTATTTAAACCTGGACTAGCTAAACTACCGTGATATTTTAAGTACCTTGTTCCACCAATTAATGTATCTAAATCACTATCAATGTCTACACCGTTAGTGTATGTAACATGACTTTGTTCTGTAAATCTTCTATCTGCACCTATTACTGCTGAGGAATCGTGTTGTACTCTGTTAAATCTACCATTAACAATTGCTCCGTGATTAACACCACTTTCACCATAAATAGTATTTCCACTACCAGCTAATATAGATGACCATTGACTATTATAATCAATTAAATTTCTATCCCCAGTTAGTATTGATGAGTAATTACTTCCTCGTTTTATTTTATTATGGAAACCACCAACTACATTTGCGTAACTATTGTCAATGTGAATAGCATTCTGATTACCACCTAAAATAGAGTTGAATTGGATAGCCGTCCCCATAATGGTATTAGATTGTCCACCACCAATAAAATGCCATCCAGTATTAGTTGTTGTATTAGCTGATATGTAATTTCCACTACCACCAACTATACTTGAGAATCCACCGGCTGCTTGTTGGTTTGCCCCTAGATATATAACGTTCATAAATCCACTTCCTATAAAGTGAGCTGAACCGCTTTCTATTTTATTAAAATATCCACCACCTATTGTAGATGTGAATGCACTTACTGAGTTCATTATCCCCCCAGTAATATTAGACCATTGTGAATTTGTTGACGTGTGGTTACCTAAAGGTCCTATTGGTAATTTAGGGATTATTGTCTGTACACCACTACCGTACCTATATGGTGATTCACTAAATGAATTACACGTGTCTGCTGTATATGTGATATTACCGTTAACTAGAATCCATGCTGAACCTGTTCCACCAGTACAATTTGTTACCATATACAATAAACAACCTTGTGTAAATGCACTCACTACTGCACAATCTCCTGTCCAACCACCAATTCCTGTTCCTGGTGCGTCAGCCCATACCGCGTCTCCAAATCCAGTACTATCTACTAATACTTTATTTATTCCTGGAGCTGCTGGTGCACCATGATATCTAAATAGTTGTGTTCCCCCATCTGCATCAACTGTATTAGCGTCTAGACCTGTTACAAATGTAGTGTGAACTCTATCGGTTGTAATACCTCTACTACCCATAATAACTGAATAATCATGTTGTACAAGATTATCTTTACCATTTACAATAGAACCATATTCTACAGGTCCATCACCACCAATCTTATTATTTCTACCACCTTGTATATTTGAGTATGTTGCAGTTGTAATTGGTCCTATAGTATTTCCACTACCACCTACAATTGATGAAAGAGTTGCTCCATTAATTATTTTATTGTGAATACCAGCACCTATGAATCCGTATGATGACCTATCTATTTTATTTTCTCGACCACCTACGATTGTAGTCCATGCTGTTTTTCCGGTATCGTATGACATATTACCACTACCACCACCAATAAATGATGATGAAGTTCCTGTGATAACATTAAATCCACCACCTGCAATTGTACTAGATGTTAAGTAAGGTCCATATATTTCATTACCACTACCACCACCTATTGTAGACCATCCTAGACCTACCGACCATGCTGTTGTTCCTAATTTATTTCCTTGACCACCACCGACAAAGTTATAACCATAGTTTCCTTTAATGTCGTTTTCCTTTCCACCACCAATAAATGACCATTGAGATGATATTGATTCAGTACCGATGGTGTTCATTCTACCCCCACCGATAGAGGATTGTTGAGATTGGGTTATCATGTTTCCATATCCTGCTAATATTCCTCCATCAGTACTTCCAGAAATAATGTTCTGGGTACCACCACCAATTCTTGCGTTCCTACCACCTGGAATATGATTATTAAATCCACCACCAATAGATGCCAGAGCTGGTATAGTTTGTAAACTACCTAATATTGGTTTTATTGAATCCGTACCTGCACCATATTCATAAGGACTATTATTTCCAAATGTATTACATGTATCAGCTGTTAGAGTTCCTCCAGTACAATTTATAAGATATAAAGTACAATTACTTGTCCATGCTGAAGTTATTGGACATCCGGAAGTTTGTGGAATTTGACCTATATCCTTCCATCTAGCATCTCCCAATCCTGTTATGTCCATTAATACTTTACCAACTCCTTCTTGAGCGTAGGTACCATGATACTTAAATGGTGATTGTTGTGTTACCCCTAATGGGTCAGTCGCATCTGTATCTACATCTAAACCTCTCATAAAGACTGTAAAGTCTCTATCGGTTGAGATGTTTGCCCCACCCATAACTACAGAATATTGGTGATTTACTCTATTTTCATAACCGTTAAATATTGCTCCATAACCTAAAGTACTTGAACCACCTATCCCCACTCTATTCTTTTGCCCGGAAGAAATTACCGATAATGTGGAGCCTGTTATTTTATTACCTACACCTCCTAATATACTGGAATATACATTTTGTATCCCACCTACCTGAATTTTATTATTTATACCTCCTTGAATATTAGAGTACATAGTGTCGGCTAAATTACCACCTAGAACTGGTTCGATTGCATTTAAACCTGTTCCGTATTGATATGGACCTTGTGGGTTAGATGAACATGTATCTGCAGACATTGTTCCTCCAGTACAATTTGTAAACACTACCCAACAATCTACTGTATAAGCTGAAACTATAGGACAACCCGAATAACTTATACCTGGACCTACACCGATATCTACCCATTGAGCGTTACCAGTTCCATCTGTATCCATTAATACTTTATTTAAACCTACCGATGCCCAATTTCCATGGTATTTAAACTTTCTATCTCCGTCTTTACTGTTTGTTAAAGCGTCTAAACCTCTAACATATGTTGTTTGTGACGTAGTTGCTACTCTTGCGTCCGAACCAATGATTGCCGAACTTGCAGCACTTTCATTAATTGTGTTACCCGAACCATTAACAATAGCGGAATAATCACTATCAACCCCAATAGTTTTTGTTCTTATTTTATTATATATCCCCGTAAAGATACCAGCACTTGTTGCTCCTTTTTCTATTCTATTTTTATAACCCGCTCCAATTATAGAGTCAGTACTACCCGTAATTAAATTGTATCTACCAGCTCCAATAAACATTGCATAATGGTCTATACCGTGAATTCTATTGTTGTAACCACCACCAATAACATTCCATCCTATATATTCAGTATTAGCACTAGTAGCACCACCTATTATATTTTTCTGTCCCGTAAATATACCAGACATTCCTATCGAAGCTACATTAATTTTGTTATCGAAACCACCATCTATGTTAGAATATTGACTGGCTACATTTATATAATTTTCTCCTGGAGCTCCTACACCTGGTAATCTTGTTGAAATACTTCCATTACCTCCTTTATATACGTAAGGTCCTTGTTCAAAGTCACAAGTATTAGCAGTATATGCTACATTTCCATTTACTATTAATCCTGTACTTCCGGTACAGTTAGTAATCATATATAAAGTACAATCAACTGTATATGCACTTACTACCGCACAATCACCACTTAAAAGAATTCCACCACCAAAATCCCATATTGCATCTCCAGCTGCATTAATACAAGTTAATACTTTACCGACACCTGGATTAGCTACACTTCCATGATATCTGAAATGTCTATTTACACCATCTACACCATCAGTGTTCGCGTCAATACCTCTTGTATAGGTAGTCTCAGGGGCATCTGCTATCCTATCTCTCGTACCTATTATTGCTGAATAGACTGCTTTAGCAATAATGGTATTTCCGGAACCATTAAGAATTCCAGCAAAATGTGTATCATTTATTTTATTTTTTAACCCACCTTGTATGTTGGAGTATCGGGACCCTAGTGTTACTATATTTTCAAATGGGTCTGCTACTAGTGGTAATGTTGTTGATATACTCTTATCACCACCTTTCCACCTATATGGTCCTGCTATATTATCACATGTGTTAGCTGTTATAGTTGTACCCGTACAACCACTTGTACTACCTGAAGTAAACATGTATAAAATACACCCTACCGTCCATGCAGATACTACTGGACAGTCACCAACAGTAGTTGGTATTAGAGGTAGTTCTGCCCATTGTGCATCTCCACCACCAGTTACATCTTTTAAGAAACGATTCACTCCTTGTTGTGCAAAAGTACCATGGTATTTAAATGACCTATTTACTCCATCCACACCATCTGTGTTAGCGTCTATACCTCTAGTGTAGGTTGTTTCAGGATTAAGTGCTGACCTATCTCTCGTTCCTACTACTGCCGAATAAATTGCTTTATCAGTTATTGTATTTCCTGAACCATTAAGAATTCCAGCAAAATGTGCATTATTTACTTTATTTTTGAGACCTCCTTGTATGTTGGAGTATCGTGAACCTGCAGTAACGATGTTTTCGAATGGGTCTCCCACCAATGGTAAAGTAGTGGATATACTATCTATACCTCCTTTCCATCTATAAGGACCTGTAAAGTTATCACAGGTATTTGCTGTAACTGTTGTTCCAGTACAACCACTAGTGGTACCAGAAGTAAACATATATAAGATACACCCTATGGTCCACGCAGATACTACTGGACAATCACCTACCATTGTAGGAACTAAAGGTAATTCTGCCCATTGTGCATCACCTGCTCCAGTTACATCTTTTAAGAATCTACTTACACCTTGATTTGCAAAAGTACCATGATATTTGAAAGATTTTTGAGTTCCATCTCCCGCATTTGTATCTACATCTAAACCATTCATAAATGTAGTATAAGCCCTATCTGATGTGATACCTTTAGCACCCATAATTACTGAATAATCATGACCTGCTAAGATTGTATTGTGTCTACCATTTACAATGGCTGCTCCACCAGCTGTTAAGTTATGATATATGGTATTACTATAACCTCCAAGTATACTACTATTTGTAAAGGTATTTGCAGAATCCGTATAAGCAGCTGAACTTGGAGCTGCGTTACCTCTTCCTAATATCTTATTATAAGCACCACCACCGATAAAGGATATTGTAGAGCCACTTAATTCATTATTAGCACCACCACCAATTACAGAATCGGTAGCACCTGTCATATAGTTCCTTTGTCCACCACCAATAACTGAACGGTCAAGTAGATACATTTTATTAAAGTCACCACCTAATACCGTACTGGATGTTGTACCTGTTAATAAGTTACTCGAACCACCACCAATAAAGTTGTATGTTTTAAATGTTTCTTCGTTAGGTCTCCAATATATTTTATTTCCACTACCACCAACAATCGAACTTCCTGCTTGGTCGTTACTTACTGTAGAATGACCGATTTGGTTCCCAGTACCCCCCACAATATTATTGTAGGACTGTGTAGAATATATTCTATTGCTCGTACCACCTACTATAGTTGACCTAGTACTAATTAGTATTTGGTTATAATCACCACCTCCAATAAATGAAGAATTTAGTGAAGTTATTTTATTTTGTAATCCACCAACAAGAACTGAATATCCAGCACTTCCTACTATTCTATTTTGTTTACCACCAACTAATACATTATTACCATTAGTTTCTTTTGCTATTGGGGAAATTAGGTTTGTATTACCACCACCGAGGAATGAATTTGTCGAACCACTTATTATATTATCTCTACCACCTACAAGTGTAGAGTTTTCTGCTTGAGTTAGATACGCTCCTTTTACAATGGTATTTCCACTACCACCACCTATATGACCTAAAACGGAATAGTCATGGATATTTTGTATACCTCCAACTATACCACTGTGTCTACTATTTAATACATTATTCCATAAACCACCCACAATAACACCAAAAGTGGATGCTGTAATATGATTGGAAGCACCCCCACCTAAATGAGCGTAGTCTGTATCTCCTGCAGCATCACCTAAAATTAAATTAGATTCACCACCAACTATATTTGAGTTTGATGAGCCAGAAAGTTTGTTACTTCTACCACCACCTATTACATTATAATCACCATAAGCTAAACCAGATTTACCTAGTATATTTCCTTTTCCACCAACTATTACGTTCCAACCATTATCACCCCCACCTAAGATTGTATTGTCGTGACCACCCCCTAGGACGTTGTATTGTGTATTTAATATGTAATTAATTCTACCACCACCTAGAACACTATAATTTCCTGTCTGTATGGTATTTTCTAGTCCACCCACAAGTGATGAATAAGAAGAAGCAGATAGTGTATTAGAGTTTCCACCTACGATATTAGATTTTTGAGATGTAGATACTATGTAGTTTCTCTGACCAGCAGCAATTAAAGAGTGGGATGATGTTGTTGTAATTCTGTTATGGTCTCCACCACCAATTTTACTGTAACTAGAATTAAGTATTCTATTCTGAACACCCGCACCAATAATCACATATAAACTTTGACTTACCGTATTTCCACTACCACCAACAATATTACTATAATCAGAATTACTTATTACTCTATTATGTTGTCCACCACCGACCAATGACCAATCAGCTGTGTCCAGTGCATTTTTACTACCCGCACCTATAAATCCATATTGGGACCCTAAACTTATAGTATTATTATCTCCATTAACAATTGCGGAATAATTAGAAGCAGCGGTTATATGATTAAGTTCACCACCACCTATAGAGGCAAAAGTAGTGGTTCCATCAATTAAATTAGTAGCACCACCACCGACTATACTGTAGTTTGAACCTCCTAATATACGATTGTTTTTACCAGAGACAACACCAGCATGAGTACTACCGGTTATAGTATGTTCTTGACCACCACCAATAAAACCACCGTTATATCCATTATCTTCTATCCTATTATTGTCACCCCCACCAATTATCGAATAATCAGCATCGTATATTTTATTTAAATAACCAGTAACAATACTTCCAAATGAAGTGTTATGAATAATATTCTGTACACCCCCTACAATATTAGTGTAGGTTGATGATGTAAGTACATTAAGGTATCCACTAACGATACTTGAATAATCACTAGTAGTTCCTATAATTTTATTTTGTCTACCACCACCTATTAAAGTATAGTCCGAATCTTTATCAAGGACATTTTGTCTACCACCCCCTATTAAAGAATAGTCAGCACCTAAATTTTTATTTTCAGAACCACCGACCGTTGCGGAATGAGTAGCTCCACTTATTAGGTTATTTTGACCTCCCACAATAATGGAGTCGGTGGATGCACTAGTAATTGTATTTCCACTACCACCACCTATAAATGTTAAAGTAGAAAATAATTGATTTTTATAACCACCAACAATAGATGATAATTTATTATTATATGTGGTACCGGTGAATCCTTCCGTTGGTGATTCGATTAAGTTAAATGCACCACCTACTATATTTGCAAGTTGTGTTTCTTGGAGTCGGTTTCCATGACCACCTACAATGATGGCTTTGGTAGACGCTGTTGTGACGGTATTGCCACTACCTCCACCAATGGACGCCCAGTACGCATGGACGGTATTTCTTTCTCCACCCATAATCGACGAGTAACTCGTCTTATAAGTTACACCAGAATAAACTAATATTGTATCTGTAAATCCAGTATCGGTTATACCACTATATGTAATTCCTGTGTATGTCTCACCACTACATCCACCACTTACTGCTGGTGTTATACCAGTATAGGTAAATGCTGAATATACCTTATATAGGTACGCTTGTTGAGCCGGTATAGTGGCACCAAATAACTCCCTCTCAAAGGAGTAAATTTCATTATATTCCCCACCGCCAATAAAGGCTTGAGCGGCATAAATCTTATTATATTTACCACCCACAATAGATGAGTGATTACTATTAAATGTTACTGCAGAATAAGCATATTCTGTGAAACTTGTACCTGTATGTGCTGTAGTCACATAAGTAGTAGCTGACCAAGTACCTCCCGTACATGCAGAGAAGGTAAGTCCGGAATATGTAATTCCAGTCCAACTAGTTGTTGCACTTGTACTACCAGTTGCTATGGTAGGTAATGCATGTATTAAATTATATCGACCACCACCGATAAAGGATTGTTTAGTGTAAATGTCATTTTCTTGACCACCCCCAATATTAGAGAATAATCCTGTTTCATAAACTGTGTTTCCACTACCACCTCCAATATTAGATGATGTAGCGTTTGCGTAATTTATATCTTTTCTAGGTTGTATTGAATGAAATCCTTCCCCATATTCATATGGTGTCACAGCTGATAATGATACACACCATTGGTATCCATCACTTCTTGTTATACATATTGTATCTCCAGATGTTAATGTAACATTAGAAATATAACTATCACCTGATGTAGCACCTGTTCCTCCACCTGCAACCCAAGATAGAACCCCAGCTCCATTTGTTTGTAGATGATATCCAGTTGGTCCGTCATAACATGGAAATCTATAACTATTAGCTGAATTAGGATTAAATGTTACACCGTCACTACGTAACCCAATTGTTCCACAATCACAATTACCTAGGATTTGGTATTTCTCACAATCACAACTTCTTACTTTTTGAACCTGTATTCCATCCGCTAAATCACAATAGTTTCCACTGGATGAAATGGTAATAGCACTAACAGAGTCTGTAACACTTACTCCAGATACACCTATAAAACTTTTAAAAAGTAGTTGTCCGTCATCTGGATTAATAGTTTTATTAAAGTATACTCCTATCCCAGAACCAATATTCTGACCTATAGTGTCATTAATTTTCTTGTTTAAATATATTTGATTGTCATCTAATTCGACATGTGTTAGCGCGGAACCTTTGGGTACACGTAACGTCCAGACACTAGGATAAGGCAATATGGGCATAATAATCTATTTTACAATAAATATTATGATATTGTTAAATAAGCAGGTAAGAAATTGCTATGAAAAAAGAAAGTTGTGTTGTGGACTATTTTTGGTGTAGTTATATTTTTTATTCTTTAAGAGTTTTACTATTTTTTTAGCTAAAGATAAGGTGTTTAAAGTATCTTCTATTACCACATATTCATGTTTAGTATGGTACTGATAATACCCAGCTGCAAAGTTTAAACAACTAAAATCAAATAAGTTTCTTAACATCATTGTGTCCGTATATGGATGATGCAACCAATCAGTTATACCATGTTCTAAAATTACTTCCTTTACCTCTTTTATAAAGGAACCATTATCTTCATATAATTGTACTCCCATTAAGGTTTTACTCATGGTATTATTCTCTGTAGAATCGAACTGGATTGCATATCCCACATCTTTAAAGAATTCTGGGTCTGCTTCCTTAGAACCATTACATCCTGTTTCTTCTGCAACCGGTAAAAATATTTTACAGTTATCTACTTCTCTTAATAATTCTAAACAAATAAAAACCCCAGCTTTATCATCACCCCCAATACCTGTTGGTTGTCCACTTATTTTTTCATAAGCTTTAAAAGCTGGTTTAAGTTCTCCCTGTGCATTAGGTAATAATTCTTCTTCTACCACCATATCTACTTTTTTGTGTACACTATCTAGATGTGCAACGAAGCATGGATAGTACATATTTGGTTCACATTTTCCCTTAGTAATGTAGATATTTCCTAAATCGTCTATTTCTATTTTATCACGTAAGTCTTCTGTGTTTTCTACCACATATTGAATTAACTCATCTTCTTCCCAAGTATAGGTAGGGACAGATAATAAATTTTTAAGCCTTTGTTTTTGTTTATTCATAGTACAAATATACGAAAAATTAAGTTATTAACAAAATAAATTAGTCGTCTATTGAAGGAACGTATTCATTATCGAATCTTAACTCTGGGTCTTCCTGATACCAAGTTCCTTGGTTATTAAGGTACAAACCTATATCCTCGTAATTATCAAACTCTCTTGTAAAACCAGTTAGAGATGTGGTAGCTGCTAAAGATATGTTTTCTCTACTTTCGTCATAACCTATAGAGTATATCTTACTTTTATCTAGTGTTTCAAAAACACTTGTTGTGAATATATAATATTTCATATCTAAGGTACTGTTGTACTTGTTGTTGAACTACCGTTTAATGTTAGTGTTGCGTTACCTACTGTAGAAACTGTTCCGTTTGTTTCAAATCTCCAATACCCTATAAGATTACTCGCCATGCTTGAGGTTTGTAAATTTATTGGGGAACCGTCTGTTGCTCCTACTGCATCTGTTCCGTTCCATATCTCTGCCACTTCTGATTGTGATAGTTCTTTATTCCAAAAACTTACTTCATCATATAGG
>Ga0098060_1000232_pt1 | contig 26985 bp, 29 predicted proteins | sample 21_taG_FD_77063 | JGI IMG/M metagenome (GOLD analysis project Ga0098060, IMG submission 77063) | Marine viral communities from the Subarctic Pacific Ocean - 21_ETSP_OMZ_AT15319 metaG | ecosystem: Environmental > Aquatic > Marine > Oceanic | place: Pacific Ocean | collected 2015-01-19 | reverse complement strand
TTTTCTATTTCTAGATACTATTTAATAAGAAACAAGGGCACCTTTGCCCAAGATCATATATTTTAAGGAGATTATATTATGGCTAAAGTTGGAAGAGCGGCAAGAGTCGCAAGTCGTCAAAGAACAGAAATTATCACAGGTAATAAGACAATTGCAAGCGCCGAAACTGGAGAGCTGTATTTGATCAATTATAATTCTGGAGCAACCATCACTATCACACTACCTGCCGTACAAGAAGGTGCTTACTTCAGATTTCAATTTATGTCTGAAATGAGCGCTGGATCCGCACAAGTTGATATCGCAGCATCAGGTGGTGCTAAAATGAAAGGTACACTCGTCAATTACACATATCATGCATCGAACGATGTTAATGTTAAAACTAGAAAAGATGATGGATCTGACACCCAAATTGAACTTGCCTCCACCGTACACGTTGGATCATACATCGACATTTATTGCGACGGCACAGACTGGCAAGCTGGTGGAGTTGTCATTTCATCTGGTGCTACCGGTGTATTCGCATAAGGGGTGATTAATGGGTCGTAGATCAAAAAGAAAAAAGCTTCTATTACGCAAACACCGTCTTTTGGGGATTGAATTAGATCCCCAAGAGGCTCGTCGTGTAGGGCTTGGTCATATCATTGACCAACAAGAAAGAATTAAGGCAGAAGTCGCAGAAGCAATCGAAGAAGTTGTTGAAACAATCGAAGAGGTTGCAGAGACAGTTGAAGAGACAATTGAAGAAGCCGTTGAAGAGGTCAAGGAAGTCGCACAAAAGACTAAGAAGACCGCTAAGAAGGTAGCAAAGGTTGTTGAGGAAGCTGTTGAAGAAGCAATGGAAACTGCTGCTGATATAGTGGAAGAAGCCAAAGAGGCTGTTGAAGAAGTTAAAGTAAAAAAGACATCTCGCAAACGCTCTAGGAAATCTACTAAAAAGTAAAATAATTAAGTTTCATTTTAACCTCCTTTCCTCTGAATACCTTGGTGTTCGGAGGTTTACTTTTAATTAAACTATTTACAATGACGGAGGGTTTTATATGTCATTTCCTGATCTTACACCAACATCGACATTATCAGCTATTGTGTTATCCGAGAAGGGAACAGAAGCCGATGTTGTCGAGTCATTAGCGATTGGTTTTTACACATCAGATGCTTTTTTATCAGGTGCTGCGGCACAGGTAGCATTCACATACAAGAGACTTGGTGGAGACGTTCTTGATATCGAGATCACAAACAAAAACGTCTATAATCACTACGAGGAAGCCTGTTTAGAGTATTCCTATATCGTGAACCTACATCAAGCACGAAACGCCTTAGGGAGCGCCCTAGGAGGCCCTACAGGGTCTTTTGATCACAAGGGCGAAGTATCCGGATCAGACTCAGTATCTCTTAAGTATCCCAAGTTTCAATTCGACTATGCCTTCAGAGCTGCAGATAAGTTTTCAACAGAAGCAATGGTTGGTGGTACTCAACCAATCTATTCAGCATCCTTTGATAGAGTCGTGGATCAACAAGACTATGACCTTCAGAATATCGTATCCAGCTCTCAAGATGGAACTCCTTGGGCCGGAATGGACAATAAAAGAATCAAGATCAGACAAGTATACTATGTGACTCCAAGACAAATGTGGAGATTTTATGGATATTACGGTGGTCTAAATGTTACTGGTGATATGCACAACTACGGACAGTATGCCGATGATTCATCATTTCAAGTAATACCGCCTTGGCAAAACAAGCTTCAAGCTATACAATATGAAGATCACTTGTACACAAGGACATCTCATTACTCATATGAATTAATTGACAATAGATTAATACTCTACCCACCACCGGACAGTGTTTCTCCAAAAAAGTTCTGGTTTAGATTTACTGTTGAAACTGGTAACGAAGCATTCACTACTGGTTCATATGATTCTGGTGTTGATGGAGTCAACAACATGAACACTATGCCTATGGAGAACATTCCTTTTAATAAAATTAACTCCATTGGTCAACAGTGGATTAGAAGGTTCGCTTTGGCGCTCTCTAAAGAGACTCTAGGGCAAGTTAGAGGTAAGTTTGGGGGTAGCATACCTATCCCTGGAGACACGGTCTCCTTGAACGCCTCAGACCTTCTAGGACAAGCTTCTAGCGAACAGCAGACATTAAGAGAAGAGCTCAACAAGCAACTTGATGAAATGCTCTATGCTAAGATTGCCGAGACAGATAAAGCAATGGTGGACAATATGGACGCAATCGTCTCAAAGACTCCGCTAAAGATTTTTGTGGGGTAATCTAGATGGGTAAATGGGAAAGACCAGCACAACCACCTGCGCCTTTATTTTTAGGTGAGAAAGAGAAGAACCTTGTAAAGCAGATCAACGATGAGATCATCGAGAGAGTTGTTGGTCAACAAGTCCTGTACTTTCCCATCGACGTTGAGAACACAGAATTCCATCCATTATATGGAGAGGCAATAGAAAAGACCTTTCTGCATCCAATAAGAGTTTACGCTTTGGTTACCTACAATGGTGTTGAAACAGCAGACTTAGAAAACATCGCACTCGACAAGTCGACAAAAATTACCGTCAACTTCCACAAGAGAAGATTGACTGAAGATCAAAACCTATTTGTCCGAGAGGGTGACTTTGTAAGGTTTGGATCTATCTACTATGAGATAGTCAAGCTAAACGAGCCCAAGCTTCTCTTTGGACAACCAGAGAGTCGGTTTGAGATATCAGCTGACTGTATAAGAGCAAGAGACGGAGTATTCAATGCAGGCTAGTCAAGTTCCAGAAGTACCATCAACATTAGAGAATATAGACACTGCTGTGTTTAGGTTTGTAGATGAGACACTTAATGCCCACGTAAGAACGAATCAGGGCATCGAGAAGGTTAAGGTATTGTGGTTTGGCTCAGAAAGAGCTTATCAGATAAAAAACAACAAAGACTTGAGAGATAGCGTTGGCAAGTTAAGGCTTCCAATCATCACAGTCGCACGAACTGGTGTCTCAAAAGATGATGCTTTTAAAGGTGCAGTTCAATCGGAAGAGCTCGACAATAACAAGATTATGATAAAGAGAGTCATTAAACAAGACAAGACTCAAAACTTTAAGAACGCTGACCGACGTAGAGAGACCGGAGACAATACTGGACCTACTTCTTCAAAGAAAGTTGTCTACGAAACAATATCAATCCCAAGACCCGTATATGTGGCTTGCACATTTGAAGTATTTATCCGAACAGAATATCAACAACAAATGAATCAGATCTTACCTCTCCTTATTTCCGAGAGAAAAAGAAACTTCACCGTTCAAAATGGTGGATACAAATATGAAGCGTTTATCGACTCGGACTTTGGTACATCAAGCTCCGGTAACCTTGGGGAAGAAGAAAGAATATTCACAGCGAAAGCAACCATCAAGATCCTCGGCTACCTAACGGGTAATGACCATAATGACGACGAACCTTTCATTCAGAGAAAGGAGTCGGTAGTTGAGGTCAAGATCTCAAGAGAGCGTGTGATTGTTGGAGATAGTAAACCTTGGGATAAGTCGGGTGAGAAATTTAGAGATTTATGACTTTGGGCTTTTATTTAACTATTTACTAGGAAAATAATATTTTATTAGGAGTAAATTAATGCCTACCAAGTTTGACTTTGCGTCTCCCGGAATTGAGCTGAGAGAGATCGACCAATCACAAGTAACCCTAGTACCTGAAGAAGATGGATTGCTTCTCATCGGTAGATCTAGAAAAGGGCCCTCAATGAAACCTGTCAAGGTTAACAGTTTGGAAAACTTTATCGAAGTTTTTGGAAGACCAATGGATGGGGTTAAGAGCCAAGATCCATGGCGAGAAGGTAATACTGGTGCTCCTTCATATGCTGGCTATGCTGCTCAAGCCTATTTGGCTGCTGGAGTTGGCCCTGTTAAATTCCTTCGCTTAGCTGGAATTAAAGAAGCTGGTGCATCTTACGAAGCTGGTTGGAGCGTCCCTCAGGATAACCTTGGAAGCTCAATCGGTACCGTACCCGAGGTTCAATCTGCCGTTGGTATCTTTGTCGCTCCAAATGAGCCTCTTGTTGGAACAACAGCCGCAACTGCTACTCTTGATATTACCGCTAGAGCTGATTTCGCCGCTAACTCTACAATTACAATTCAATTTGTTGGTGGTTCATACACTTTCACTACTACTACTGATCCGACTGCTGAGTTTAACATAAAGCTTTCAACCTTTCAAAGCCCAGCGGTGGCCAATGATGATGAAGCCGCTTTAGTAATCAAGGCTGCAATCGAGAATCAACTAAATGCATTAAATGTAAGCACTGACTTTACAGTTGCAATAGGTGCACCTGCTCATAAGATAGTCTTCACCCAACAAACTCTTGGGACAGCAGGAGATAACAAAACAATCGTAACCGCTAATGCTGGAGCGAACAATGGAACTGATACATTCGGTGGTGGTGTAGATACAACTCCATTCGCTGGAACTCTTGCTGCAATTCTTTACATGAGCGCAAGTAACATCACATTATCTGGTACAGGTCGTGATGGTAACAACATCAACAAAGATGGAGCAACCGCTATTGTTAAAGGAACAAATGGTTGGACTGCTTTTATCAGCGATGGTGCAAATGATGATGAGTTTACTTTCAACTTCGACCCAGCATCTCCAAACTTTATCAGAAATGTTTTTAACACAGATGCTACAGAGTTCGCAGATGGAACAGGCGCTAATGCTTTAAACTACTTCTTGGGCGAGACCTTTGAACATGCAGTTAATAGACTAGATGCTAGCAATGACCTCATTGCTTTCACAGCAGCGATTCGTTCTGGATCAAATGGTGAATTCACTGATTGGCAATCCGAAGCCACAGCAGCAAAGTCTGGTTGGTTTATCGGTGCGAAGCCTGCTCAAAAGAAATTGTTTAGATTGGTAGCCTTAGAAGAAGGCTCAGACTTTCACAAGAATCACGTCGTGAGAATCAAAGATATTCGTCGCGGTACTGCTCTTAGTCCAAATGCTACATTCTCTTTGGAGATCGCTGGTGTTGGAATGAAAGCTTCTCAATACATTGAAAAGTTTGTAAACTTAACTTTAAATCCTGCTGATGCGAATTACATCGAAAAGAAAATTGGAAACATCAATCAAGAATGGAATGGCAAAAAAGTTATTACCACTGGTACATACACTAACAATTCTAACCTAGTCAGAGTTGAAATGCCTACAGCTACAGCGACAATCGGAGCTGACTTTCCAGTTGGATTCGTTGGGCCAAGAACTTATGTTGGCGATGTTGCAATCCCACAAGGCAGCGGCCTTGCATCTAAAGATTGGATCTTCGGTAAGGATACTTTACCAAACGGTGCAGCTAATCTAATTGACGAACTCAAAGTTGGCGATACAGTAACTGTTTCTTATCCGAAATACGGACTTTCAGAGCAAAACACTAACGTTAGAAATGGAAACTATGGATCCACTGCACTACTTGGACTCTCTTACGCTGCTCAAAAGGGCGACGAGAACTTCGGAGACTTAGGTCAATTAAGAGCAGACTCTCTCTTTCAACCACACTTAGCAGAAGGTGATGCTCTGACTGATGCATCGTACACGTTCACTTTGGACGAAATCGAGACAACAGGTGGTAAATACTACTTTAAGGCAGCAGCCTCAAGTCCCGTAGCGCTTGGTACTCTTATCGACACTAACGGTGTTAAGCAATTTGTCGCACCATTCTTCGGTGGATTTGACGGACTTAACATTAAGTTGCAAAACCCATTCAACAAAGTTGAGTTGGATGCAAGCGGATACGCTCAATACTCAATGGAATCTGCACTTAATATGGTAGCTGATAGAGACGTTATTCGTTATGACTTGATCTCTATACCGGGTGTTACAAACCGCTCAGTAAATCAAGACTTGATTTCACAAACTGAGGCTCGTGGAGATGCATTAGCAATTATCGATGTTGAAGGTATTTTTTCACCCGCTGTCGACAATGGTGGTGCTACAGATACTCCTCAAACCATCAGTGGTATTGTCGGTGAAATAAACGCTGCTGCATTAGATAGCTCTTATGCTGCGACTTACTATCCAAATGTCCGATTGTCTGATACTTTAAATGGAAATGGAACTATTATCGTAGCTCCACCATCAGTAGCTGCTCTTGGAGCAATCGCAAAATCAGAAGCTGACTCTCAGCCATGGTTTGCGCCTGCTGGATTCCAAAGAGGTGGATTAAACCCTCTTGGTGGATCTGGAGGTCCTGCAGTATTAGGAACAATCGAACACTTAACTAAAGCTGATCGCGATAGCTTATACGAAGTAAACATCAATCCAATCGCACGTTTCCCTGCAACAGGTGACACCGTGATCTTTGGACAAAAAACTCTTCAACAATCAGCATCTGCATTAGATAGAATCAACGTTCGTCGTTTGATGAACTATCTGAAGAAAGAAATCGGAGATATTGCTGATACTATTTTGTTTGACCAAAACGTCCAAGCAACTTGGAATCGTTTTAAGGCTCAAGCAGACATCGTTCTCTCAGGAGTTAAGTCAGACTTTGGTGTTACTGAATACAAGCTTGTTTTGGATGAAAGCACCACAACCCCAGATCTTCAAGATCGAAACATTTTGTACGCAAAGGTTTTCGTTAAGCCTGCCCGTGCAATCGAGTTTATCGCTGTTGACTTTGTTATCACTCAAAGTGGCGTAGAATTTTAATCAACACTAATTATTAATAAATAGGAGAATTACATTATGTCATTTTGGACAGAAGCATCGATAGAGCCTAAAAGAAATTTTAGATTTAAAGTGGAGATCACTGGTTTTGGGGACAACTCTGTTATCTGGTGGGCGAAGAACTTCAAGACCCCATCTTACGATATCGCAGAAGCAACTCACGACTTCATGGACAACAAGTATTACTTTCCTGGTCGCTTGACTTGGACTGATTGCAGCATGTCTCTAGTGGACCCCGTTTCACCAAATGCAGCTCAATTAACCAATGATATCGTCTTAAAGGCCGGTTTCAAAATTAAGACTGCTAACGATCTTAATGTAGCTGGAGCATTGACTACAATGTCCAAAAAGAATTCTGTAAATGTTGCTACCAAATCCGTTATCGTTACAATTTTAAATTCAGAAGGTAACATGATTGAAGAATGGACCTTGCAGAATGCTTGGTTGAAAGGAGTTTCGTTTTCTGACTTATCTTATGACAACGATGACTTGAGAACAATCGACATGACTTGGCGATATGACTGGGCTGAATGTGCTCACGGCGACGGAAGCGCTTCACAATTCACGACTAACAACTAATAGAGGCTATACATGACCTTTTGGACGGAAGCAAGTCTTGAACCTAAAAGAAACTTTAGATTTAAATTGTTAGATGGCGATCAGACAACTTGGTGGTGGGCTAAGTCGGTTGATAAGCCATCTTTCGACATTTCTAACAACGAATATCAACTTATTAATCACAAATTCAAGTATCCCGGTATTGCTACATGGAAACCCATCTCATTAATTGTAGCAGACGTAGGAGATGTTATCAACCTACTAGTGGACGAGCTGAGAGAACTAGGGTATGTAGACCCCAGTAGTGAGAATCCCATGGAAGGGTTGGCAAAAGCCAACAAAGGATTCATTGAAGGACTCTCAATTCAACAATTGGATGCCGATGGAGAACCAGTTGAATCATGGACAGTCAAAGGAGCTTTCATGACTTCGCTGTCTTTCTCAAGACTTGACTATGGAAGTGATGACATAACAGAAATAACAATAGAAGTGGCCTACGACTACGCCACTTTTGAATAATTGGAGGTATAATGGGAAGAAATTCCAACCGTCTGGGATCAGACAATAAACCAGAGCACTCAGATGCTCCACCAATGAGTCCACTAAATTTTGTGGCTCCAACGGAGGTCGTTGACCTTCCATCAAAGGGTCAGGGATATCCAGAAGACCATCCTCTAAACGGGATTGACTTTGTTGAGATAAAATTCATGACCGCAAAAGACGAAGACACACTTTCAAATCAATCTCTTATAAGAAAAGGGATCGCACTAGAGAGAGTGCTTCAAAACATCATTGTAGACACCGAGATTGACCCTCTAAGCCTTCTTGTGTGTGACCGCAACGCAATACTCATCAAAGCTCGTGCAACGGCTTACGGGGCGAATTACGACGCTATAGTTAACTGTCCTAAGTGTGGGACCAAGAACATGATGACGTTTGATTTGATGTCACCAAAGATCGAAGGTGGCCTTGACGAAGAAGGAATGAACATTGTTCAGTACGCTGGTGATGGGTTGTACCAAACAACAATGCCCGGCACAAAGTTCACGGTTAAGTTTAGGCTCGCAAATGGCGAAGACGAAAATAGAATCATGGAAATGGCCATTCAAGGCAAAACAGTTGAATATGGCGCAGTAGAACAATACAAGAAGATGATCAAGTCAGTTGAGAATTTCATGGAAGAAGAAGTGATTCACTCTTACGTTGACAACATGATCGTATCAGATGCTTCACACTTTAAGAAATGCTTGAGAAGTTGTACTACAAGCGTCAGAATCGCACAGACTCTTACTTGTAAGAGTTGCTCTAACGAGCAGGAGGTCGACGTTCCATTTGGAACGGACTTTTTTTGGCCTAACATCTAAGTTCATGGAAGGAGTCTATGAACAGTTCTTCATTTTAAAACATTTTGGAGGCTGGTCATTGACTGAAGCCTATAATCTTCCAATCGGTTTGAGGAGTTGGTTTGTTGAAAGAATGAAAAAACAGTTCGAAGAAGAAGCCAAGGAAATAAAGAAAGCCCAAAAGAGACGGTAACGTCCTTTGGGTTTTTGTTTTCGAAGCTAATTAGGGAATAACGAGGGACAACACAATGGCAGAACCAACAGATCCAACAATGGCGCAGATCCTTGAGGCAATCAAAAATGCCTCAACGGAGAACATCAAAGCGTTCAAAGATGCCCTTGGAGTATCTGAAACAACATCAACTTCTAGGGATACCTCGGAGTTAGATGAGAAAGCTTTGGAGATGTTAAAGAAGAGAGCTCAGTTGCAAGGTGATGTTGCTAAAAGTACACAAATGGCTTATGAAGAAGAGAAGAAGAGATTACAAGTTCTCATCGACCAGAACGTGGAAGAGTCAAAAAAAGCACAAGCGCTAGAAGATCTAAATGTTTTTTATGATCAAATAAAATCTAAACAAGGAAGGGAAGCTGCTGCTTCGACTAAGTTCAATATTCCAGCTATCGATGAGGCATTGTCGAAAACCATAAAGATGGCTGAAACTCAAGAACTGATCAACAAAGCAAGAAAAGAAGGTAACGGAGAGGTTGAGCAAATGGCCTCATCTTTAGGTAAAATGATCGGAATTGACGCTAAATTCTCAAGCTCCAATATCGGTAAACTAACAGATACCTTTGCCTCGATGGCTGGTACAACAGAAGAGGCGAGAGGAAATGCTCTCTTGTTTGGTCAAGAACTTGCTTCGACCTTCAGCCCACAAAATATTGGACTCAATGTTTTTAACAAAATTCTCAAAGAATCAATGAAGGTCTTAAACGCATTTGACGCAGGTCTTGCGACATTAGCAGGAAAGACGGGTACCGTTGGTAAATTCAATGATGTACTCTATGATACACAAAGAGCAGGAAACTTGCTGGGTGTATCTATGGAAGGTGCCGCCAATGCGATCATTGCTTTAAATGCTGGAACGTCACAATTTGCCAAACTATCAAAGCAGACCCAGACAGACTTAGCAATTTCCACTTCGCAGATGGAAAGACTTGGAGTTAGTGCCTCAGATACAGCAGAGTTCATGGAAAATGCATTTAAAATAATGGGCATGGGCGCGACTGAAGCAATCGAGACTCAAACAGAACTAGCAATGGCTGGTGTGCAACTTGGTATTGGTGCAGACAAGATCGTCAAGGACTTCACCGCAGCATCAAAGACGCTTGCCGTATATGGGAAGGGTTCGATGAAAGTATTCAAATCATTGGCTGCTCAAGCTAAAGCGGCAAATGTAGAAGTTTCCACCTTGCTCGGAATCGTTCAAAAGTTCGACACGTTCTCAGGAGCTGCAGAAGGCGCAGCACATTTCAATGCATTGCTTGGTACTCAATTGTCTACAACTCAAATGTTGATGATGACGGAAGATGAGAGAATGAAGACTCTTGTGCAACAAGTTCAAGCACAAGGTATAGCATTTGGAGAAATGGACAGGTTCACTCAAAAATCTATTGCTGCCGCAGCAGGTATCACAGATATGAACGAGGCAAATAGGATCTTTTCAATGAGCCTTGCTGACTATGAAGCAAATGCTGCCGAGATGGAAAACAACGCTGCAGCACAACAAAAATTTGACGACGCGGTACAAGCAACCGTTCCAACGATGCAAAAGTTTAAAAACCTCGCGACAGAATTGATTGTTATGGTACAACCAGCTCTAGAAAAACTTGGAGAGATTGCCGATTATCTAACGGATGCATTCCAAAGTATGAGCAAAGAAACAAAAGAGGCACTTGGGACCGCAGCATTGGCCATCTCTGGTATCTTAGTGCTAGCACCACTCTTTGCTGTAGGTGGGGGATTTATGGCTGGCTTAGCAGCCATTGGTCCAGCCATCGCAGGCATTGGAGCAGGGATTGCGACAGCAACAGCTGCAGTAACCGCTGTAGCCGCAACTGGTCTTGGGGCAGGTGTCTTGGGTGCTCTCGTGTTGGCTGGTGGTGGTATCGCGATGACCTTAGCTAGCATGGCGAATAGTAAGGCAAAGATGGCGGAATCAAATGCGAAGATGGTCAATGAAGGTTCTGATACAATCAAAGCCATGGCTGACGTCGGGAATGCAGACTTCTCAGGAATCGCAACAAAGTTTAAAGGCGTCATGCAGGAATTAAACTCAATGGGTTCCGATGTGAAAGTCACATCAACATTGCAAAACCTCGCACTAATAGGCTCTAGCACTGCTTTCGATATGACTGGTGCGAAGATCGCAGCATCATCAACAAATGTAACGGCAAATGTGTCGAATGTGTTTGATGGAATGAAGTTGACTTTGGAAGCCGGTGGTCAGCAATTCGAAGCCTATATTAAAGACGTCGCAGCAACAACTGCAATGTCCTAAGGAGAAATAAATGACAAGTTACATTGATAATTATGCGACGAAATCAGGCGCAATGATTGAAATCTCAGGAGTGATCCCAAACGCGAGTGTTGATTTTTACGCATTCATCACATCGTTCAACGACAGTTTGTCTTCGAACTGGACGGAAGAGCAAGTCTATGGACGCCAAGATCCAATTGGAACATTCCAAAATACCTCAAGAAAGATATCTTTGAGTTTTGATTTGCCTGCGGCAGATATCGCAGAGGCCAAAGGAAATTTGACCAAAGTAAACAAAGTAAAGCAGTTCATGTATCCTGCTTATCACACAAGTATTGCACCACCGTCAGAGTCTACGACGACTATCACCAGAAACGCCCTATCTCTTGCGAAGTCACCATTGGTTCGATTAAAGTTTGCTAACTTAATACAGAACGGTGTTGGTGATGGCCTCTTAGGTTGGATCGGTTCATTCAGTGCGACACCAGTCATAGACATGGGAATGTTTAATGAAGGGAAGGAAAGAGAAGGAAAGTTTTTCCCGAAAGTATACAACGTATCTCTGGACTTCACACCGCAACACGAATATGACTTAGGATGGAATTCAACTGGTGGAGAGCCTGTAGCTTCTACATTCACTAAGTTCCCATATGATGGAGGATCTTAATTATGTCAAGACTTAACTCAAGAAGAATAGCTAAAAATAGAAATGAAATGTATGAAAAAATCTTTGAAGATCGAGGAGTGAAAGAAATAGAGCAATTCGCAACGCCTGTTTTGTCTAACCCTTCACAAGAAGATATTGATAGAATCCCGACGATTACTCACTATTGGTCTAATGGTGAGAAGTTCTGGTATTTAGCTTCGAAGTACATGGGAGACCAATCTCTATGGTGGATTATTGCGAAATTAAATAATGCGCCCACCGAGGCTCATCTCACAGAAGGAGACGAGATTAAGATTCCCACGAATGTTGCGGTTGCACTTGAGGTGTTAGGATGAGTAGGGCTAAAATAGAAGACTTGTTACGTGGAAGGTACCACCCTAGCAAACTTAATCTTGGAGCATCCACTGCCGTTGGTAGAAGCATATATGACCTGCTAAGCGACTCACGGTTTGAAGATTCGCACCTCACTAGTGATATAGAGAAGGCCATTGATGAATATTTGGCCAATGAAGCCCTTTTCATTTTAGGTGAAAATTTTGAAAATGATGATGAACGTGGCTATCAAATAGTGATAAGTCGCTGGGTTGAGTTGCACGTCGACAGCGCAGCGGGTTTGGGAAATTCAAAATTGGCGGAACTGTTTTTAAAAACATTCTATGCAGACTCTCGGTATGTAAATTACGCAACACCGGATGCTAATGATAAAATCGTCATAAAGAAAGTCATACCATGGGAAAACCAAAAACTATATGAATACATCACTAATGAAATCAAAGAGGCCATGGAGAATAATGACTATACTGGTATATTTGAAACCAGCTTTTTAAGCACTCTTGTTAGTAAATCCTACACATTCGATGGTTTCAAAAAATTGGTTTCAGAAAACTTGAGGGATGGTCTGAAAAATCCAAAATCACCACTATCGGTCGACATAACCGTTTCTGAGGACTTTCTGAGACAAGGCGATGGACCTTTGGGTTTTAAACCAATCGGCACAAATTTCGCGTTATCAAAGGAATTTCCTACGCACAATGTTTCTCATGCGACGACCATTCCAATGAGCAAAATAAATAAGTTCGTCGAGGTTACAAATTGGGAGACTCGAACAGCAGTATTTGGTTTGGCCAACATTGCCCAGCTGGACAGCCCCGATGTTAATACTTTTTCAAATGAACAAATTTTCAAGTTCGCAGATGCTTTGGCCGGGAAAGACTTAACAAAAAATCAATTCCTCTATTACACTGGTGAGATTTATGATAGTGTATCGGTTGTTTTTGACAAAGACTTTTGGTTTTCAGCAATGGAAAACTTTGGGGACATATTGGATTGGGGGTGGAAAACGACTAAAAACAACGTGCCTGCAATTGCCTATGGTACTGGTGGGCTGGTTGCTGTCCAAGGCTCAATTTGGACGCATGCACTCCTTACTTTTTCTTTGGATATGTCGTGGACCTTAACCACAGTCGGAGGGGTCATAACCACAACTTCAACGGCTCCAGTTGTTGAGGCAGGATTTTGGGCATCACGGACGACAAGTCTGGCAAATGCTGGTCGGTGGATTATCAGCAGACTAGCATCTCCAACCATCTGGCTGGCCATATTCGATATAGCAGTCATCGCAGCACTTGGGTATGCTCTTTGGGGTGCTGTAGATCGGGAAAGAAATATGCATAAAGACAGGTTAGAAATGCTGTTATATCAACAATATGCAACATTTCTAGCGGATGCGATGGTCGCTTTGGTCAATGGTAGAGGTGTGGGAGATTCTTTTAGAACTAAAGCCAAAGATCCAGCATTTCTAAAAAAAATCTTAACGATATTCGGCATCGACAAGGAGATCGAGAGAAGAGTTTTAATATGGAATAGATTTTCTTTTGAATTAAGTAGAGACGAAAACTTCTTGGAAGACCCTATCGCAACAAAAGGAGCACTTGATGATGCGATTGGAAAGGCCTTCACCAACATACCCCTACCTGAACTGACCGATCTTACAGAAGAGCAGATCCAAGATCGTCAAAAATTCTATAAACAATGTGCTTTGATGATGAATCTATCCAAGTTAGCAAAACCATACGAAAACCACATAATCGGGAGACAAGCCTCTCAAACACCCGACGGACCAGATCAGACCAAACCGTTTGGTGGTAGATTCTGGAGAGCAACCTCGGAAAATAAAGAGCAATTAATTACCAATATTTTTTCTTCAGAAAAGTCCCAATATCTATTTGAAGTGCCACCGCACATAATGACCCAACTTGTACCCAAGTTTAGATTATATAAGGTACTCAATGACTCGGCCGGAAAGTTGCAAAGAACTGAGTTTATATTTCCAACACATACCGACTTGTCAAGAAGTAAAAACTTTACAGAAAATCAAGCAGGTAGAAGCGGAACGATTGTTGAGTCAAAAGTCCCGTCTTTCTTGGAATCTGAATTCGACAAAGGCGATGGGGTTGGTCTTAAAAGTTTTACTCTAGAGTTCAACGGAACAAATCCCGCAGAAGCTAGAAATGATGTCAAGGGTACAATGACCCTGTTCTTTCAAAGCTTCGCAGACTTTGTTAGAGAGAGAAAGTCTTACAATGGAGACACCTTTAGTTATGTAGATTTGATTGTGCAACCTAAACCAGATGATGATGATAAAATACAGGGCCAAACTACTCAAAGCTTGAGACAATATGATCCATCTTTCTATAGGATCATGGTGGAGACTGGATATAATGTTCCAGACAAGGTCGAAGGAATCGGCACAAACCTAACTAATCTACAATCAGCAATTAAGAACATGAATAAGTCATTCTATCTATGCATGATAGATCACAGCTTCAATATTAAAAACGATGGAACAGTCGAAGTCAGTCTAACATATAGGGCATATGTCGAAACTGCACTTAAGAGCCTGAGGTATGACGCATTGGTAACACCAGAGTTGGCCAAACAGAGAATCATTAATAAGACAAAACTATTTGACCTAGCTATGTCTGAGAAGTGTACAATTGATCAATTAGCTGACGTCAAAGCTCTGACTGCTGCGATTGAAACGGAGATATTGCAAAAATCTTTGAATTCAATTATGACTAGATTGCACAAAAATGATAAAATATTTACCTGCTTGATTAATAATGATCACCGTAGACAATTTCTAGACAATGGATATTTTCGGAAATGCGATATTGTATCGGATGTTAGCAACCTCAACAACAATGCAGCCAATGCGAACACTGGTGATCTTGGCGTAGTTCTCAATACAAGACTACCAGAGAATAGTAGTGATTTTGACTTTAATGATGCAGACAAGAATGACACTATTGTTCAATATTTCTTCTTTGGCGACCTACTTTATACGATTATGGACTCTCTATATGTAGAAAACGACAGCGGAAAAGCACGAGGCTTAGCGAACACAATGATTGTTTTAGGATCTTTTGACTTTGAAGTATTTCAAAAAGAGCAATCAAGCGGAAACTTAAAATCATTTAACATTTCGCACATACCTATATCTGTTGAGTTTTTCTCCAGATGGTTCGTCGACAATGTTCTGAATAAAAAATCTACACGGAAGTCCTTCCCGATTTTAAATTTTATTAGGTCTCTTTCAAATGCACTAGTTTCAAATGCGATGCTTGAAGCGTGCGTCAATCGAGATATTGAGCAACGACTCATGTTCCAAACTGGTCAATTCTCTTCATACTCTGGGGATGCGAAGGATAAAATTGGACACCTTATTGGTTTAGATCCGGAAAATGCTATTTTAGACACAGACAAAAGCAGAAATCCTCCGGAGATCAAAAAAGGCCAAACTGTCCAACCGGCACCATTGCCCTTAGAAGGCAGTCCAGCTGGTGATTCAAAGATTGAAAACTTCTTTCATTACATTATCTTAAACCCCAATGGCTCCACCAGAAGTCACAAAGGCGTCGGAGATTATAAATTGGATATCGGGAGTGGAGTATTTCACATTGAGATCGGATCAAATAGGGGACTGGTAAAGACAGTTCAATTTTCAAAAACCGACTTGCAATATATTCGAGAGGCCAGATTCATGCGCAATGGCGTTGATGGACTACTACAATTATCCTCAGTTTACAGCGTCTCAATTGAAATGTTTGGGAATACACTATTCTATCCTGGGATGGATCTATGGTTAAACCCTTATGGATTTGGAGGTACTGCACTAGGACACCCTTCAACAAGAACAGCAGATGGCAAGAGGTCTCTCGCTAATGCATTAGGTATAGGCGGATACCATACCATCACTAGTGTATCTACAACACTCACTCCTAGTTCATTTACGACAAGTATTAAAGCTCAGCACTATTATTCTGGTGATGGAGAAGTCGGCTCTATTCAACCAAAAACATCAGTCCCGAAAGGACTGGATGGACAATTGATTGAAATGGGTATACCAGAGGCTGACCAGACACTAACCGAAAGAATTGATTGTAAGCGTGAAATCGTTCACCTTCAAGACGTTGGTAGAGGTGCAGCTGTAGGAGAGTTGCAACCCAGAACATACATCACACAAGAAGAAATAGAAGCACAAACATCTGATGTAGCACCCACACAAACTGCTGCGGCTATATCAAGCAGTGTTGTGAACCTAACTACGGAGCAACAGGCAAACCTTCAAAGTTCTGCTGCAAGCGGAGATACTAGAGTTGTTACCAATCGCTCTAACACATCTGTAACTATCGATGGAAAAAACACTCCTCTAGAGATAGTTTCCTATTCGAACGGGGAGATAGAATATGTATATAAAAAAGCTGATGGTTCCGAAGTAAGAGCTACAGAATATCCAACGGTGTAATACTTATATCATGAGCAACTTTAAAGGAAACAATAATTCGAAAGCACTCAAAACAGCTTTTGACAGAGCAAATTACAAACTAAATGCATTCTCCCAAAGTGAGATTCAGGTTGTGGATTTTAATTTTGCGGAGAAGTCATTCTATGGAAGAGTCAATCGACAACTTGATCCAGTCATCGCGAACGAGTCTTTCTTGAGAACCTTTCACAATCAAGACTTTCAAATCATTAACTTTGTTGGCGACCAATTCAAAGAGATGTATATACGCTATGAGAACGCTTTAAACCTAAGTCTAATAAACAATGAAGATCCTAACCTATCAAAATTGACTGTTATTCGTGGTTGGGAAAGTCCAATAAAAGGATATTCCGATTTCATGGCCTCATTCATGGATGATTTTCTCGTGAAAAAAATGATCCCTATTGATAGGAAGATCGATTCATTCGAAACTTTCTTGAAATTTTTCGAAGCACATGTTCTCACTGAAGATATTGGTTCAAAGATAACCCTCTCAGGCTTCATGAAGTCCAAACAAAGCTCCGCCTTCAACACAGGTCTAGCTTTACAGTTAGCTCCTGTTGGTTTCGCAAATGATGCTAATAAAGAAAGTGCGATTCTAAACTCACCGAACTATGCATTCTTTATGAATATGGCCAAACAGTTTGGATTTTCCGTCAATCTCCAAAATCCCAGCGTGCTGGTGTCTGACTTAGCTCATCCAACTACAACAAAGTTTCGAGAAAGATATACATTGTTAACTGTTGCTTCAGTATTCGAAAAGCAATACTATAAAACAAACAACTTTGACTTTGACTTATTATCACAATACCTACTTGATACTTACAATTCATTTGTTTATCTAAGACCGAATTTAAAGGAAGTATATGTATGTAATAATAAAACTAAATCTAATATATCTAAAAGAAACAATATTAATAGTATAGATTATATTATATTATTATTATTATATATTAAAATAAGAAATATGGAAGAACTTTTTCCGTTTTCTGATTCCGAAATGAGATCTATCCACAACACCTCCACAAGATTGTTTGCGATAACACCAGAACAAGCAATGCAATTCATTGAATCTCAATTCAGAGATAGGTACAACACCAAGGAAGGGTCGTTAACCTATTACCAAAAAAAGTTACAGAAATGATTTGACAAGCCCACTCAAATATGTTATCTTATTATAACCGTCACACTTATTATAACACATTTCGGAGGACACTGCAAATGTTTTTTCAACTTTTAGACAACAAAATAGATTGTGCTGGAACTTACCTAGACGGTCAGTTCGTTTGGCAAAGAATCCCACAAGGGATAACAAAAACATGGTCATACTCTGACCATCTATTCGGCATGGATGTCGATTATGCGAATTTGCTTGTACAGGGCAAATCAATTGATGATGTATGCCCAGAATTCTTAAGAGAACGATGGTCTTCAGTTAGTAACCTGATGAAGTCACACTTCAAGAGTTTTATCACTGCGAAGATTGATCTTAACGATGTTTGTTTTTACGATGTCGTACCTCAGAAGCACTTGATTCACTATTTTGATACCAAGAATGAAATCACCAAATGGATTTTCGACAACCACGAGAGACCACAACACTACACTTTATTAAAAAACGCACAGGCGGCCATAAAGGAACTCAAGCGACACCCAATCAAACTTAACTCATTCGCACTGTACTGTGTTGCAGCGGATGATATGAAAGCCAAACATCTTTACAGTCAATTTGGAGAAACAACTCCATACATTGATTACAACTTGTTTGGAACGATTACAGGAAGATTGACGACCAAAAAAGACTCTTTTCCAATCTTAAATCTAAAGAGCGAACTTAAAAATCACGTCTACCCAACGAACGACGTGTTCTTGGAGCTTGATTTTAATGCTTCCGAGATTAGAACAATGTTAGCATTGCAAGAACATGAACAACCAGAGGAGGATATTCATGAGTGGAACATCAAAAACGTTTTTGGACAAGATCTTAGCCGAGACGAAGCAAAAACAAAAATATTCGCTTGGCTCTATAACCCTGAGTCCAGAATTGTTAAATCCGATTATTACGATAGAGACGTGCTCTTGGAAAGATATTATGACGCCGAAAGTGAAGTGGTCAGAACTCCATTCGGGAGAACAATTGCTACTACCCCTAGCAAGGCCCTCAACTACCTTCTACAATCAAGTTCCTCTGATAACACGCTCGAACGATTTATCAAAATTTCTGGTTTTCTTAGGGCAACACGATCCCATGTTGCTGCGATTGTTCACGATAGCGTTGTCATTGACCTTCATGCCGACGACAGACGATTGATTCCTGAACTGAAAGAGATGTTTGGAGACACCCGATTGGGTAAGTTCAAAGTAAACTGCTCAATAGGCAAGAGTTTGGGCAAACTAAAGAAGTTCTCATGGTAGTCGGGGACTTGGTGGTTCTCACTCAATGTCAAACAACAGGATATAACGATGGTGAGATTGGAATAGTGACCAAAATAGAACAAATTGGACAATTATTTAAGTTGTATTGGGTATTTATGAGTGATGGTGTAGAAGTTCCAATGTGGGACACTGAGCTTGAGGTATTCAATGGAAATAGGAGATCTTGTTACAATTTCAAAATGCCCGTGGGACCACCGCTCGCTCTTCGGGTACAAGAACGGAGACCTTGCGATGGTTCTAGGAATCTTTCCATATCCTCACGACATCAGTCTACCATCAATAAAAGTCTTTGTCTTCGCCTCGGAAAAAATAGTCACAATACCAATATTATACATATAACAAGCAGGAGAGTAAAATGATCTTAGTAGGATTAGGGGAAGCAGGCAAAAACATTGCGAAATTATTCAAGCCACACACCAGTAACTATAAAATAATTATTTTAGATGAAAACGACGGTATAGAAAAGAAGGATACCGTTGAAGAATACGATTCAATTGATTTTAAATTTAAACAGAGAGGCCTCAAATCTCACGATGAAGCCATGTTGTTCCTTTGTGGGTCTGGTAAGGTTGCCGGAGCAACACTACGCGTCCTAGAGGCTCTGAGGCCCTTTAAAACAACTGTTTGCTATATTGTTCCTGACCTCGAGTTCTGCTCAAAGAAGGAAAAGCTGAGACACAGGGTTCACTTCAGTGTTATTCAAGAGTATACGCGATCAGGTATGATTGATGAGGTCATGATTTTGGACAACAAGACATTGTTAAATATCGCAGGTGCAGGAACGGTTACCAACTACTACGAGAAAGTAAATTACTTTATCTACTCAACACTTCAAAATTTGATGTATTGTGAACATAGCCCTGCAGACTTCAATAAGTTGCACTCAAAAAAAGAAGTTTCTAGAATTTCTACGATATCTTTTGGATCATTTGATGCTGAAGATGAAAAAAAGCTTTATCCACTTGACAACATTACTGAGACGTGTTATTATATTAATATAGAGGAAGAAGATTTGAATGGTGATGAATCAGTCATACCGAAATGTCAACAGATTGTTCGAGAAAACAATTCTAAAGATAGGGAAACATCATTTGCTATCTGGAGATCATCTGAAGAGAGTCATCTTTACGCTAAACACTACACTCACTTTATTCAGGAGGCTTAATGTTCAACATTAATGGAGGAAATTATGACCCAAAAACAGGAAATAAAGAAACAACTGAGAAGACTTTTACAATCTGAACAAGACGTACTGTATAGATTAGCAATTGATAAAGGTGCGAATATGGAAGAGTTGAATTATGTTGTGAAGAAAATTTTTGAAATGAGCAATTTAATATTGAGACTCGAAAGAACATTGGAGGAAATACGAAAGAATGAAACTTAAGATTACGGACTTGGTATTTTGTCCAAAAAGAAAACAAAAAGGACAAGTACATAGAATTAGAAACAATGGAGTTTTACTGTTGTTTGTGATTGGAGATAGAATCTCAACAGATTTGAACAAGATAGTATGGGAAGAAGATCATTGGAGGATAAATGGTTGAACAGATTTATTACAACATGTGGGGTAGTCAAAGTGAAGAGCACAAAGATTACTTCCAAACAATAGGAACGATTGCTAACTGGATTGGCTATGCACTGATAGGGCCAAGACACAGCCCTTACACAACAGAGATCACGCCACTGACTAGTATAGCAGTGCTACAAACAAAAGAAAAGTTCGGCTCACCTAGGGTTTACGTCTCATTTAGTAAAGAGACACACTTGCAAGACGCAAGACATTATAGAAGCGTCTATCAGACAGCGATCAAACTCTTTCCTCAATACGAGAAGGCGATTAGGGATGGGATGGATTACTCAACCTACTTGTTTGATACTGAGGAAGAATTACAGCAATACATCGCAACTCAAATAGAGTGGGCAGAGAGAGTCAGAGACGGTGGCGAGACAAACGATGATTGGTACACCGTAAAGATGGACTCAATTAGGGAAAATGAATCTTTTATAAAAAAAGTTTGCCTTTTTACTTGACAAGGCATCTTAAACATGTTATATTATAAGTATAACAAATGAGGAAAACAAAATGGAATTCATAATAACAGCTTTCCTATTCTTCTTTGCCTTTACTTTATTCTGGCGATGGATAGATGATAGGGAGTAAAAAACTTTAAAAAAATACTTGACAAGGTATCAAAACTATGTTATATTATAATAGTCAAACAATATTCTAGGAGGAATTATGACAAATACAAACAACACAAATACTATGACCGTTTACACCGGAACTTTTGTAACGCAACGTGGTGAACAACGAACAATGAACTTTGTTCGCATTTCAGAAGCACCAGATGGGGTATTCCCTATGACTTTGCGTTCACGCAATTTACAGCCCGGTTATGAAACCGTGTGGGATATTGACCGTCAACAATACCGCACATTTAACTCCAACACTCAAGTTGGATCTATCTCGAGTTCATCTCGTGATGTAAGCATTAGATTGTTTTAATACTCCGTTGGTTAGGGTTTGCCGCTACCTACCAAAAGGCGGCCTGTTTTTATCGAACCTCCAAGGGCGATGAAAGGTTCGGTGGTCTCCTTTCAAAAGACCACCTTTTTTAGCACGCGTCAGTCACCTAGTGGATATGGTATCGCCCTTCTAAGGCGACGGGTAACACCCATCGTAGGTTCGAATCCTACCTGGCGTACTCTTTTTTATTCGAACCAATAGGTTTGTTTTATTTTTTACTTATTTATTGGTTCGAATGTTTTTCTAAACCTATTTACTTCATAACGGAGGGAATATTGTGAAATATAAAAAAGAAGAATTAGAAAAACTGATCTTTGAAGAAAAATTATCTTACGAAGAAATCGGAAGACGGTACGAAGTTACTGGAGCTTATATTAGAAAAGTTTCTAGAAAGTTAGGAATAGAGCTCCCAACAAGACAGAAGAACCCTTCTGGGTGGAAACCTCACAATGTCGGTAAAGCAAAGCGGAGCAGCTGCTTGTTTTGCAAAGACACCTTCACTGGCTTTCACAATACTCAGAAGTTCTGCGGACACAGATGTTCATCAGACTATAGGAAAGAGAAAAAATTCAAACATTACATGGCCAATCAAAAAGAATATTGTATTGATAGGGGTATGTCTTTTGTAAAACCTTGGATCTTGAAAGAACAAAGTGAATGTTGTAATATTTGCGGGATGAAGAATGAGTGGAATGGGAAAGAGTTAAAATTTGTTTTAGACCATGTTGATGGTCGAGCCTCTAATAACATGAGAGATAATCTCAGACTTCTCTGTCACAACTGCGATTCTCAATTGGATACGTATAAGTCTAAAAATAAAAATTCTTGTAGGAAAGAAAGATATCAAAAATCTTATAAAAATACTTGACAAGGTATCAAAACTATGTTATAATATATTATACACTAGGTCGCAGGTTCGAATCCTGCCGAGTGTACCACTTTCTTACGACTAGTAGTCTTTCATAAGAGAACCTTGGAAGATGAATTCGTGAGATTTGAATTAGGAGGTTATGTGATTATTTTTATAATAACATTGTTGGTTTCGTATGAGGATCCTCAAATCATCGAGAGCGAAATCAAACCACCTCCTCTTTCTTCACCATATTGAGGCCGCTTATCACTCACTATAAAGGAAGTAAAATCTTTGTAGAAAAATAAGTAAGGGTTGTAGTCGTGAGGAAACAAGATCTGTCTAAAATCCTTTGAAATATCGTAAATATAATAAAAAATTATGGAGGTCAGAAATGACTTATCAAGAAGAAAATCGCGCAAAACTTATTAACCGTTGTCAACGTATTAGTAAACTAGTTGAACTAAATGCAGCCGACACACTCATTGAAAACGAAGTTCGTAAATTAAATGAATTTGCCAATTCGTACAAGCAACTCCCTGTCGGTCAAACGAATGGAGAAGTATATGAGAAAGGATCAGACGATGAGCATTATGAATATGTTGATTACTGTTTGGCTAATAGACATATCGATATAGACCATTGGAGAAAATTAAGCATTTAAGCTTTTACGATTCGTGCCATCAACGGCACGAATCACTTTTGCTCGACTGTACGGTTGCAGATAACTAACGTGGGCAGGCGCTCTATAACGTTAGAATTGTGGGGTTCAAATCCCTACTCGAGCATAAAATTAATTTAAATTGTCTTGGAGGACAAATGACTTGGCACAATATGAATGATTTAGAAATGAATTCTTACTTGGACACCCTACATGAGAGTGATCAAGGCGAAAGATATGTATTATTTGAAACCGATGACGGACTTGAGATAATTAATTTGTTTGATAGGTATGAGGAATGCTATTTGTCTAGAATGTCTTTCGAGGACTTTCTGAAAGAGATAGAACCAGACATTGTCGAACCCAACGACTACATCGACTATTTGATCGAAAACAACTTAGGTAGAGATGCCTACGCTGATGGCTTCGAGTTCATGGAGGAAGTTGATTACAAAACATTAGAGTCATATGTTGATTATAAGAGGGGCTATGAAAGAATGCTCTACATTTATGAACTTGATTATGATTGCTTCGGAATCTCTCGCCCCAAGAAAGCATCGGAAAGACAATATCTTGGAGTGACCTTCACACAGTACCAATACGGCGATATGAAAAATTTTGAGATATCAAAATATAATCAAGTAACTAAAAGAATCACTGTTAAGGAGTGGCAAGCCGCTTGATTTTAAATGTTAAAAAAAAAGTTTAACTTTTTACTTGACAAACCTTTTTAAATATGTTATAATATAGTATAACAAAAACGAATTACAAATGGGGGCATGGTTGAAACCCTGCCTACCTTAGTGATAAAACACAATAAAATAACCAAACTTAGGAGTAAATTATGGCTATTAACTTAGAAGCAATGCGAGCGAAGCTCGATCAATCAAAAAACGGTGGAAAATCTACCGGACGCAAGAGTACAATGTGGAAACCAAGCGCTGGTGACCAAAACATTCGTATTCTACCAACAGCGGATGGCGATCCGTTCCGTGAGTTCCATTTTCACTACAATGTAGGAAAGAATCCTGGAATTTACTGCAACAAGCGAAACGACGGTGGTGAATGTGCCATCTGTGATTTCGCATCAAAACTTTGGCGAGAAGGCACTCAATCTGATGATCAGAACCTTAAAAACGAAGCCAAAAAACTATTCGCTCGAAAGCGATACTACTCACCTGTTCTTGTTCGTGGAAATGAAGCAGATGGTGTAAAAATCTGGGCTTATGGAAAGACCGCTTATGAAACCCTCTTGGGCTATGTTTTGGATCCTGATTACGGAGACATTACTGATGCTGAAACAGGAACGGACATTAAGTTGACCTATTCTATTCCCGGAACACCTGGTTCATTCCCGAAGACAGTTCTTCAACCACGTCGTCGTCCATCTATTTTGTGTGACGATAGCATTGCAGACTGTCAACAGTTGTTGGATTCCGTTCCTGATATCGATAATTTGTTCGATGTTAAGACTGCGGATGAGGTTCAAACTCTGCTGGATGGTTACCTGTCCTCCGACTCTTCAGCAGAGTCCTCTTCTAATGAGACTCAACAATATAAAAAGAAAACAGGTGAGAGTGTTGACCAAGCCTTCGCGGCCTTTATGAGCGAAGAATAAGTTAGTCCTCCTGTGTTGTTAGGGTTTTGCCGTTCCCCCGTGATCAAAGGAACGGCTTTTTTATTTAAAGGAGACAACATGTTATGGAAAAGAAATATCGACAGTAATATAAAATCTGTTGAATTAAGAAGCAGCCCAGTCATCATCAGAGTTAACAAGTTTGATGAAAAATCAGCGAAGGAGTTCGCAGATAAGATGGCTTCGGCACACAATACGGGTCAATCTGTTATCCCAGTAATCATTGATTCTTATGGAGGTCAAGTCTATTCTCTCATGAGTATGATCGCAACTATCAAGAACTCTGAACTACCGGTAGCAACCATAGTCGAAGGAAAGGCTATGAGTTGTGGAGTCATTCTGTTCTCTTGTGGAACCGAAGGATATCGATACATAACAGAAGACGCAACATTGATGATCCACGATGTAAGTTCTGCTTCATGGGGTAAGAACTCGGAGATTCAAGCAAGTGCAGAAGAAGTGAAACGTTTGAACGAGAAGATTTACAAAATCCTATCAGCAAACTCAAACAAGTCAGAGAAATGGTTTAACAAACAGTTAAACGAGAAAGGTCGTGCCGACTGGTTCATTGAATCTAAAGAAGCGATTGACCTTGGATTAGCCGACAAAGTTGGTATGCCAAAACTGGAAATAAATATAAAATTAGATATAAATTTACAGGAGGTAACATGAGGTTACTATTATTAATGCTCTTCGCTTGCGGAGACGAAGAGGTTGCAACAAATGCAACTACAACAACTGAGGTTGTTGAAACACAAACTTTGGAGACAACAGATGAAAAAACTACAGACGCTTCAGTCGAAGTTACTAAAGATGCTACTGTTAGCACATCTGGAGAATCTACAAAAGAAGTCACAACGACTTCAATCCAAACTACTAATACAAACGAAGGAGTAACAAATGATTAGTTTATTAATAACAATGTTCCTAGCATGTGGGGACAAAGAAGAAGAGTTGGATACAGCAGTCGATGCTGAAGAGACAACCGAAGAAACTGCTGAAGAAGCAGAAGACACCTCAACTGAAAACTCGGAAGAGTCTGAAGAAGAAACTGAGGAAACCGAAGAAGGTTCTGAAGAAGGTGAAGAGTAATGACCAAAGCAGGTAAGATTGACATTAACGCTATGAAGAAGTTCGTCAACAAGAAGGTTGGCTTGAACATTGCTCATGACTTAAACCAAGACAATCCTACTGCGGTCAAAGAATGGATTCCAACTGGCTCACGCTGGTTGGACTCTATCATTTGTCGAGGTACGATGGCTGGAATCCCTGTTGGGAAGATCACTGAACTTGCCGGTTTGTCTTCGGCTGGTAAGTCCTATATGGCTTGCCAAATTGCTTCACAAGCACAAAAGAAAGGTCACTGTGTCGTTTATTTCGATGCAGAGTCTGCTATTGATCCTGCCTTCCTCGAGAACTCGGGCATCAATATCAACAATGACTTTCTTTATATCCAAGCAGTCTCTGTTGAGAAAACTTTGGAAACAATCGAGGATCTAATGACTGAGTATGCAGAAACACAGTTTCTGTTTATTTGGGACTCCATCGCAGCTACTTCTTCCGAGAAGGACCTAGAGGGAGATTTTAATCCTCAATCGTCAATGGCGGTAAAACCTCGGATCTTTGCGAAAGCATTCCCGAAACTCACTATCCCCTTGGCGAATCAACAATGCACTCTGTTGTTGATCAACCAGCTCAAGACAAACATAACTTCAAACATTGCGGAAGCAATGACAACGCCACTTGTAGCACCCGGAGGTAAAGCGATTGAATACTTTTCTTCACTTCGCATCTGGCTTACAAAGCGTAAAGCGAAAGCGTCGTTTGTCACTGATAACACTGGACTTCGGATTGGCTCCGAAGTAAAAGTTAAGGTTGAGAAGTCCCGTTTTGGTTCTGAAGGTCGCACATGTGGCTTTAAGATACTTTGGGGCAAAGACGTGGGTATTCAAGATGAAGAGTCTTGGCTTGAAGCACTAAGGGCATCTGGCTCTGACCGTTTCAAAGCCTCAGCTTGGAATAAGATCTATGATTCAAATGGAAAAGAATTTAAATTCCAAAAGTCTCAATGGATTACCAAGCTGCAAGAACCAGAGTTTCGCTCTGTTGTGCTCGACATCATGGATGAAGAAATCATAAGAAAATTTGAGTCTGAAGGCAAGAACTTCGGCCTCGAAGGCGAGAATGAAGAAGGTTAAGTCCTGAAGTTACTCACAAGCCCCTTCTCTTCGGAGTTGGGGTTTTTTTATACTTTTTACTTGACACGACGCTTT
>Ga0098060_1000231_pt1 | contig 27052 bp, 10 predicted proteins | sample 21_taG_FD_77063 | JGI IMG/M metagenome (GOLD analysis project Ga0098060, IMG submission 77063) | Marine viral communities from the Subarctic Pacific Ocean - 21_ETSP_OMZ_AT15319 metaG | ecosystem: Environmental > Aquatic > Marine > Oceanic | place: Pacific Ocean | collected 2015-01-19 | reverse complement strand
TTTCAAGCATAAAGAGTTTTGAAGACCAGCTGCCGCTAATCCAAATGATTGGTGAAGGATCTGTAGGGAATGAATTCGCATCTATGTTTACTACGTTTATTAATAATAAACTAGATAAATTAGTTACACCAAAGGAGATAGTTCATGGCGATGAAAAGGTTGTATTACCTGCTTTAAAGGAGTGTATAGGTTCTGGTGATAATTATAGAGCAGATATAGCTAGTCTTTTAGCAACACGTGTAGCCAATTTCTCTGTCGCTTTCTCTAAAACAGACACCGTAAATCCAAAAATGCAACAGAGACTCATTAAGCTGTGCACTTCTAACTATTTTACTGATGATTTAAAGTATTTGGTAGTTAGGACTATATTTAATGGAAATAAGTCTAAGTTTAACCAAATGATGATGAATCCGGCTATCATTAAAATGACAATTAAATAATTATGGCAAGTAAAAATATACACCACAGTGAAATAAGCCCCGAGTTAATAGAAGACTTGGGGTTTATAGACTCAGTGACTGTAGGTCTTATGATGAATAATTTAGACATCGAAGATATGCAGCTGTCTGAGTCAGAAAGTCAATATGATAAAATAAAAGATCTTTTAGCTACAGAAACAACTTCTGATTTGACAACAGTTAAGAGAGCTTTTGTATTACCTATGCATAATGTATCAACTGATAGACTTAAAGCAGCGCTTAAGGAACATAAGATTGGTATAACTAATGATTATGAAAAAGCTGATTTTATTGTACCACATACTAATTTTTATGATGTATACTCTAGTGTAGCTCTTATACCACAAACTAAGATGATGTTTAAACTTACTAACGGGTATTATTCTAATGAGCATAGAACAGCCGTTGAAGATTATCATGAAAAGCATGGTAACAATGTTCTTTTAGACAAAAGGTCATTAGGAGATTCTTACCAGCATAATATAGATTATGTTAGTGCTCCTTATGATTCTTATGTTTTTAGTAACATGTCTTTAGCTTTAGCTAGTTTAATTGATAATGGGGATATGCAGGTTATTGAAACCGACACTATTCTTAATCAATCTGCTAATAGAATTCCTATGACTAAAGAGTTAATGGAAGATATTACTAAAATGATTGATGGTTATAGTGTTTCTGATGAAGAGTATGAGATGGCAGGAAAAATAATTCCTACTATTGATCCTACAGGAGAACCATACTTATTATATGAAAACTCTGATTTATTAAATCGTAACTCTTATCATTACAATAGAAACAAAGATGTTATGTATTGGCTAGATAAACATGATATAGAGAATTTAGCTAGATTGAATGCAGAACAAGCTATTAAATATTTTGAAGAGCGGGATATGTTAGACTCAAGATGTTTTAGAGCGCTAGAAGTAAAATGCAGGGAAGAGATACAAATCCACAATAGGGAATTGTATACATTTAAAGTTCAAGTTAAACCCGAGTACAGGAAGTATATGCAAGACTAACTGTGAAGAGTTGCTCTGCAGCTCGTGTTTAATTGATTGCATAGAGGGGGGAGAAGAAGCTTCGTAAGCCTTGGCAAACTCCCCCCAATATGTTTAACCTAATAAAAATTACAAAATGAAAGAAACAACTATTTTAATAGATGGCGACAGCTTAATCTATTACGAAATGGGTAAACCTACTTTAGAGGAAGCTTTACAAGGGATTGATCAAAGAATTAATCAAATGCTTGTTGAATGTAAAGCTACTAAATATGCAGGATTTCTCACTTCAGGTAAATGTTTTCGTTACGATGTAGCAGAAACTAAGCCGTACAAAGGAAATAGAAGACATGGTGATAAGCCAATTATATTTCCGGCGTTAAAAGAATATTTAAGACAGGAATGGAATTTTATATCTGTATCTGAATTAGAAGCTGATGATTTGGTTTCTATTTATCATGATCCTATGAAAACTGTTATATGTAGTCCTGATAAGGATGTGTTATATCAGAATAAGGTTCATAATTATAACTATGGAAAAGCAGAATTTGTGACTATAGACGAGAATGATGCAATAAGATTTTTATGGAAACAGGTATTAATGGGAGATTCTACAGATGGGATAGGTGGAATACCTAAAGTAGGGCCTAAAACAGCTGACAAGTGGTTAGAAGGAATACTTCCACATGAAATGCCAACATTTGTATTAAATAAGTATATAGAAATATTTGGTATACAAGAAGGAATTTATAAATTTACAGAGACTTTTAAATTAATATACATATTGAAGAGTAGAGAGGAAGCAGTACTTGCAGCTGGTATAGAATTACCAGAGCTAGAAACATATGATATTAACCAAAAAGAACCTGACCTATGGGAGTAAAATGTAATGATTTAACATATACAATAGTAAATGCTTTAACTATTAGAGTTGGAGGAGGAACTAAGACATTAACAGCGCACAAAGTTGATGGTGTTATTCATTCATTAGAAGGTCCAGAAGGAATTTGTATTTCTTTAGGATTAACTATGGAAATTAGGAAACTAAAATATAAAGTAAATATAATAGATTCAAGACTTATTAATGGTATACTAATATACGAATTATCAATTGCAAAAAGAACAAAATCATATACATATCTATTACCAATGTTAGGGCCTGGTAAAGAATTATTCATGATGGATAAACTTGTAAATGTATTTGTTAAAACTCAAAATAACGATGATTGTATAGCACTATTATATAGATTTTCTGCGGATCCTTTGTTTTTACAGCTAGAAAAAGCATTTAGACAATTTAGTTACTTCAGAGAAGTTGAAGACACAGATCCTTACCATGTATTATTTGTGTTTAACGTTCCTAAAAAATATAGAAAAATATATAATCAATTTATAACCGGTAAATACTCTAAGTTTAGCCAAATATATAAATTGCATATATTAGATTTCTTTAACCTAGATAAACATAGTCAAGTTTGTCATATATTATTTCAAACAGAACAGAGAAGAAAGCTTTTAGAACAAATTCTAAGCACTACTTTACCTGAGAATTCTGAATTATATAGTATAATAGATGAACGAGAAACTTATGATCCTAAAATTTATAAACCTAAAAAATTATTATAATGAAAGTAAATGATATAGTAACATTAAGCGCACACACAGCACAGTATACCCGGGGAGTAATAGGGAATACTTATAAGATAGCAGAATTAAAGAAGACAGAATTAAAATTATGTGCATTAGAAGGTAACATGTGTTTTTACACAATACCTGCTAATGTATCCCCGGCAGTGGTTATGTCAGTACCCTCGGGAATGGAATTTGGAGTAGATTATGATATAGATAAATTATGGACCAGAACCAATACAGGGCCCATTAAACATGAAAGCGAGGTATTTGCGACCAAACTTGACAGCATAGCGAAGAATATAACTGACCTTTTAAAAGAAAAGAATAAAGCATATGGAAACACGGCGTTAAACCCGCCACAAATCTTTAGCAAATTAAGTGCTACAGAAGCTATATGCGCAAGATTAGATGATAAAATATCTAGAATACAGAATAAAGGAATTAATGATAAGACAGAAGATACAGTAGATGATTTAATAGGATACTTGTTCCTGTTAAAAATGTCTATGTAAAAATAAAGGGGAGATAACGTTTTTGTTATTTCCCCTTATTTTTTTTATCTAACACCGCAGTTTAAAGATAATCACACAAATTATACATTGAATATTTAAGTGTAAGTTCTTTCCCGGCTTCAATTTTCTTTATAGTTCTAATCTTTTTATAATCAGTATTCTCATCATCGTCTATTAATTCACAATTAGGTTCATCTGAATGATTCATAAATCCGCCAAGTGGCGTACGTATATATTCATGCTGAAAATTTGGATCATACACATGGCTAATTCCAATCTCAATATCTTTTGGTATATCATCCTGTGCTATTATACCAGCACCGTGTATAGAAGAAGGTCCTATAGCTAAATAGTCTGGTAACGGTTTATAAGGTTCTTTTTTACTCATTATCTAATAGGAATTCCAATTCCTATCTTCGCCTCTGGTCCTGTTTTAGTATTGTACCCCCCAGATACATTAAGTTTACCATAATGTCCGTATCCACCAAAAGACATACCTCCATCAGAGTTTAAAATATCTTTAGTTGCATATCCACCTATTCCCCATTTCATAGGATCTCCTCTTCTTCCTCTTAAGTAATTTTTATAACTATTTGCAGCTCCTACCTCACCTTCATATCCCGCAGTTACAACAGCATTTGCATAAGGCTCAACAACTGGAGTAGATCCTTGGCCTCCGTCTGCCCAGTCTCCTACATTAACACCACTTAATTTTCCTCCTGCATTTGCGCCTAAGTAACCTTTAAAGCCTTCTTGTCTTCTACCTGGATTAGGATTTAATTCATACCCACCATATAGCCCAGCCTTTAGACCGCTTTTAGAGATCTCAGTGCTTTGCCCAAGAGTAAGATTATGTTTAGGAATAAAACTTCTTTGAGCACAATTAGCAAAACATTTTCCATTCATGTCATATAATGGTCCATTTATACTTGCACTTAAATTAGTTTGTTGATATTTTTTATTACATTTTATTTTTTTCATAATATTCGTTTTAAATTGTCCGTTCTTATATGTCCTCCATATTTATGTATTGATTTAGCCCCGGTTCCCACTCTATTAGGAGAAAAAACAGGATTACCCCAGCTTTCAAATATTTGTTGGCCTCTTGGTCCAAAAAACATATTATCTGCTCCAATGTTCAGACCTTTTAAAGCAGGATTCATTACACTACCATCCGCACTAAAAGTTACAAAAGGAGAGTTAGGATTAATTTTAGTTACGGCTCCAGTGTTTAAAAAATCATGACCTCTAGTAAAGTCATCTGTGTAATTTGCAGGATTTATCTTAACTTTATATGGTACATAATTTTGTAATCTATTAACCCAATCTCCTCTAGTACCAGATGAAAAATCAATAAGATGATCAGTACCTTTAATCTTCAGTTTATTTACCCATGGCCCATATTCATTTGCTTGAAACTTTACTGCTGTATTACCGGAAGTACTAGCTTTATTTCCTAATATTCTATGTTTTAAATTGAATGGATCAAAAAATCCACGTACGTTATTTCCTCCTACCGTATTTCGTGCTATTAGATCCTTTCTTGGTAGTGTATAAGCAAAATCTCCAAATTTAAAATTTTGAGAACCTCCAGCACCTGCTCTATAACCTATTCCTCCGTCTACAGAACGTCCTAACGCAGATGATAAAGCGCTTGCGTTCTCTGTTGCGCCGCCAGTATGTACTCTAGTAGATAACCATCTAGCCACATCTGAATGATTAGCTAAATCAATACCATCTGCTGTCATTGCCTTTACTGCAGTAGGATTATTAAGAGCTTTTTCTACATTAACTGCTCTATATGCAGTTACCTGATCACTATTTTTTATTGCAGATTTTAATACAGTATTTGCTAAATTCTCATTTTTAGCTAAAATATTTATTTGTGATTTTGATAGACCATTATTACTTATAGAGTTAAATACTCCTTGGTTGTTGAAAGCGTTTAATTCTGTTCTTAAAGCTCGTGTACGGTTGAACGTATTAGCTTGATTTATAACTTTAGGTATAATCTTATTTCCCAGCGCTACACTTGAAGGTATAAAAGGCAGAGCTCCTAGACCATAGAGAGTTCCACCCAGAAGATCTCCTTCAAGAAAAGCATCATAGGACATCCCAGCATATTCTCCCCATTTAAATGGATTAAACAGTCCAAGAGCCATATCAAAATTATTCTCATCAGGTGTTATATTGCCCCAAGGTACATCTTGATTTCTAGCAGAGTATCCAAAAGCAGCTACAGGATTAGCTAATGTATTTGTTATTTTTTTTCGCAAACTTGGTTCAGGAGCTGCCGGAGCAATTATGTCAGTAGTAGGGTAAGCCATCCAATTTCCATTAGGCCCTTTAAAATTATTAGCTAGGAAATTTTCTCTTTCTCTTATTGCTTTTTCACCATCCATCTTCGTTTGGTGATCATAATTAGAGTTAATGCCTAACCTATCAGACCCACTACTAATAATAGGATCTATCTTTACCTCATTGTTAATAGCGTTTAAATTTAAGCCTCCTCCAAATTCAGGATGATCCCACTCAAAAGTCTGTTGATATTTAGATTTAGGTATACGCATCTATCTAGTTTTTTCTTTATCTTGTTTAAATACCTCGAAGAATCCTCCAACTTGATTAAATCCAGGAGCCCAATCAGATCCGTAATAAAACCATGGAGTTGGATCATTAGGAGCATTCTCCCCAAATAATTCATCCGTAATTTCATCTTTAGTATTAGCAAATAATCTATATAAATCTACACCAAATCTTACAATTGGCATAGGTGCTGTTAATATTCTTTGCATTTCTCCTAAATCTGCATAATATCCTACCTCAAGGTACGTTCTATTTAATAATCTATATAAAGTTCTTCCTAACCAAGTATCTCTATAATCTGCTTTTCCATCATCATCAAAATCTCCTCCTATAAACATAATAGACATTAAGAATAGTAATACTGTTCTTAATTCAGCAGCAAACGCTTTTATATTAGATCGCTTCATATCTACGAAATCTTCATATAATTGTTCTAATTGTTCTGGATTAGTTAAAGCATTTGTAAATTTTTCATCTCCTAATAATACCATTTCATTTACATAGTTATCAAAATGGAATCTCATTTTCTTTTCATCTGCATGATAAGGAGAGAACGTTGCTATTTCCCATCCTAATCTCATAACATTTTTAGCTACCAATGCAGTATAAGATTGTAATTCTCCCTCCATAAGGATTTGATCTTTACTCCAAGACTTCCAAGTACCTTCTTCGAAGGATTCTAATATATTATCAAACTCTAGTTTTCCAAATCTAGCCTCCATGGTTCCAGGCATCCAGTTCTTAAACTGCATCATAGCTTGTCCTAAAGTCGATGTATTTACTAAGTTAACATCTTCTGCAGACATACTACCTTTAACTAGTCTAGATACTTTTCTACTCATGTTTCTAAACCTCATGTATTCAGCATCAGTTAAACCTTCAATTTTTAAATTGAATTTATTCATCACACTTCCTTTCTTCCAGTTTTTATTCTCTGTTACTGTACCTAGTTCAACAAGTGACTTAGCACCTTCAGGCAGTTGTGATAACCTTTTTATTTTTCCTGTTTCATCTATACCGTGGTTTAACGACATAGAAAATAGTACATCTCTATCTAAAGCCTCGTCCGCTAATCTATATGGAGCAAAGAAATTATCATGTGTCAATATCTTAGTAGTACTATTATTAGAAAGATCATTAGCTTTTCTCATTTTTAGATCAGATTGATAAACTTCAAAGTGTTCTGCAAACGCTCTGTAAGTATCATCCATTGCATATCCTCTTTTAGTAGCTTCTCTAAGTCCTTTTTTAGTTATATGTCTACCTTTAATTGCTTGGTACATCATATTAACTCTACCCCCAAGGTATGTAGCTACACCAGGTACTATTGCTAGTCCTAGATATTTTAAAGATAAATAGTTACGCGCTGCACCAATAGCTCTATCTGTACTTATTGTAGTTTGTCCAATTTTACGACGCACATCTTTAGAAGACCTTTTAGCCCCATACCAATAGTAATTCATAAACTTTTGGAATGCCTCTAAATTTTTAGCTGGAGTTCCAGTTCTTCTAGATTCAAATCCACCTGCAAGATTCTGTAATATGTCCCCTGCCTCTGTTCTCATAGTCTCCCCAAAACTATTATTTTGTAACATTGCTTCTAGTGTAAGGGCCTCATCTAAAGTTTCTGACTTGTGTTTATAGTTATAAGCAGCTGTACCCATTAAGATTAAACTCTTACCTAAATCTGTAGACTTTAAACTAGGGTCAACATTATCATTAGCATCTTTCAATGGTATTAAGAATAACTTAGGTATACTTTTTTTAAGTTCACCGGTTTTTAAATTTCTCATTCCATACATTAAATTATGCTCTCTAACCTGTAACCCATCCATCATAGACTCGTATAAACTTGATGCACTTAAATTACCGTGGAATATACTATCTAGTATATCTCTGTGTATATTACCTACAAAGTTATGTCCATATTTAGCCCCAAGTATTTTCTTAAACTCTAACATCTTTTGTACATGGAAATCATAGAAATTCTTTAAATTAACATTATTTCTTATAGTAGAATATTCTTCAGTTATATAGTCTTCCATAATCTCCTCATTCAATTCAGCAATAAGATATAAAGACTTATTTAACCATGCTGTTTCTGGGTGATTAATAACGTCGTATCTTTTAAGCCAACGCTCCTTAGCAGCAGCTCTCTTCTTTTCTTGTACTTTTCCTACTACTTTTCCTTCTTTATCTATAGTATCTGGGTATCTTAAATCAATAGAATCAAAAGCTAAATCCTTATAATGTCTAAGAAGATCTTTATAATCCTCTTTTAATGTATAATGCTTTTTAAAAAACTTCCAATCTTTAGATTCTAAAGCGGATGTTCTAGACTCCCAAAACTCTTTTTTATATTTAGGTTGTAAATTATTTGTTTTAGGATTAAGTATAAGATCATATACAGCTACACCGTTAGGTAATGAAGAATCTTCTTGTAAAGCCCTTTGCATCATCTCTACCTGCTCTACTAATTCATTAGTTAATCTACGCGTTTTATTATTATCCTGATCTACTAATTTATATAAAGCCTCAAAAGCTGGTTCTTGTATCTGAGAGAGATTCAAAAATTGTGTAGACCTAAATCCTAATTCTCTAGATAATTTATTTACTTGTACACCACGATTTTTACCTAATTCAACAGCACGCTCATCTAACTTCATTTGAATTCTAGTCTTAGTTAATCCGAATGCTGCAGCATGTTGTTCTATAAGTTTCTTTATTTTATCGTATAGTTTTTTATCATTTACTTTAACAAGTTGCATATAATCATGCGCATCCATAATAGAATCATAGAAAGCTAATCTTTCCCGCATATCTAGCAGCTCGTTAGTTTTAATGTATTTAACATTAATAGTTCCATCTTTAAGGATTTCATCATTCTCATCAATACGATTATTTACTTCATTAACTAAACTAACTCCTGCTTCTATAGTAGTAGCTACATCATGTCTAACTTGTAAGCTTTGTATATTTTGTGTAAGTTTATCTATTTGTAACTTAAGTTTATCTCTTTGCTGCGGACGAGCAGTTTGATAGGAGATTAGTTTATCTCTTCTAGCTCTTATCTGCTGATCTATAAGTTTATCTATAGTAGCAATATTAGTTAACTCGTTAGCTACAGGTAAATGCTCTAAGTATTGGCTATCTGTCCCTTCCTGAAGCAGCGTTACTACATTAGTAAACTCTTTATTTACTTTATCATATTTAAATCTAACATGTATAGGAACAATTCTAGATTGTCTTATTCTAGAAACATTATAATTCTGAGTCAGCATAGTTTTATAATGTCCTATTTGTATATCATAGCCGTCTAATTTATCTAGAAATGGGAATTCTGCTAATCTAGTACTAGCACCGTATCCTGTTACATACGGATCTCTTTGAGGAGTAATAAATTTCCAATCAAATATTCCTGCTGTGTTATCACTATATATAACTAATACATCCACACTACCTGCTAAGGTAGGATTACTATCACTATTAACAATAGTATTTTCTAATAGTATAGTAGGCTTCTTACCTTTAGGCCCTGGTATAGTGTCTTCTGTTTCTTGGGCTATTCTATGTACTTTTTCTACAGCTCTTTGCAGTTTATCAAATTGTCCTTTAGTATATTGAGGAGATAATCTACGAGCTTCTTCTATACCGGCTTTTTTGTTATTACTTGTTATTGCTTTAGATATTAATTCTAATGTTTTATGTCCTTCAGTACCGTGTTGCTTTTTTATAACATTATAAGGATTATTATTTATCTCTAGAGCTTTATTTTTACCTACTTTTTTAATAAAGTTTTTCTGTGTATCATCTGACGGACGACCTATAATAGTCACTCCGTGGAAAATACCATCGTTTTCACCTAAATATCTATCTACTTTTCCATCTTCTTGGGCCATTTCTGGTGCTATACCCTCGTAATCTTCAGCTCTAACTGCTTCTATTCTTAAAGCGTCATTATGACTCTTCAATTTTTCAACCAGTGGCTGTATACTTTTTTCTGTTTTTTGGATTGCCTGTTGCTCGGGCTCTTTAGTAGCCTCTGGATCTTTCTCTTGTCTAGCGTAGTATTCATTTATAAGAGCATCAGTTTGTTCAACGGCGTCTTCAAGCATAAGATGTGAAGTTTTAACATATGGATCCATAAAAATTCTACTAAATAAAGTACTTAAGAATTCCATAACTTTATTCCACCATCTTCGTAATCTACTATCAAAGACATCATCAGTAATCATACTATCATTAATAATAGTCTGCATTATAGCTTGTGCCATAGCCTCCTTTTTAATCATACGAGTATCATTACCATATAGAGTTACATAAGCATCATACACCTCATCATAAATTTTATGTTTATGAATATTATTGTACATAGCAGCAAATAATGGATTGTTAGCAGCTTCTAAGGAATCCACCACGATGTGTGCCATTTCCTCTGTTAAATTTTTAATATCCGCACCTTTAGATATGTTGATTAATTTCAAATATGAATTAGCTGTAGATTTTACTGTAGCTTTAGTACCATCTTTTTTAGTATATTGGACCTGATCATCATACTTAACTTGTATACCTAATCTATTACCTAGCGCGGTTAATTTAGTCTCTACACTTTGTAGATTCTCTATAATAGCAGGAAGTTTATTAAATACAGCTTCAACAGTTACTGCATCATAAGAGCTGCTTAATATATTTGGATTTAAAGCCGTGATGTTTCCATTACTTTGTATAGTAAAATCTACGCCTGGTAGTTGCTTATTTAGATATTCAACTAAAACAGGTCTATTATTTTGAATAAACTCGTCCTCAATATTTAATATATTAGATAAACTTCGAACGATACTATTATCTGTCTGATTAGTTACTGACTCTACAGCTTGTTCAGCCGCCATATGTGATGCATAATCGTATAAATGTTTAGAATCTACTTCATTATTAGAATCTCTTTGTACGTTCTCTACTGTGCTTAACCAGTCTTTAAACAGTTGTGTGTCTTTTGTAGCATACAATTCTAATGCTTTTTCTTTTACCTGTCTAACCTTCTTTCTTTTTTTGTTAGACATTTTGTATTGGCCAGGGCTAACTCCAAATCTAGCTAGTCCTGATCTACTTAGTTCCTTATACAATTGAGACTCTTCCCCATTCTCTGTATAAACTGTTACAATTTCATTTCTCCAATCTTTTATTATTCTACATGCCATAATTATGATTTTTTTCCTTTACAAGCTTCTTCAAAGTCTCTTATTGCTTTTTGAGTTTGAGCTATTTGTTCAGCTGTTTTCTTCGCTACATCTTTAGCAATAGTCTTCTGTACAGTATCAGTAGCTTCTTCTTTAACACCTACATTATCTGCAGTATAATGACCACTATTTAGTATTTCAGCTGAGTAAATATGTATAGAACCTTTTGTTTTAGTTTTTACAAAGTTACTACTTTTAAATATCTTAGCGTAGTAAGGATAGCTATTTAATCCAGCTTGTTTCATTAAATCATCTAAATTTTGAATTTCAAGAGATGTTTTAGCTCCCATCTTCTCTAATTGCTGTCTTGTATATGATCCTAATTTACGTAGTTTTAAAATAGCCCCATCTGCAGTTCTAATAATTCCATCTCCAGCTGCTTGCATTCTCAAATCTTGTTGTAATATTATTTTAGTTATATCTCCTTTTGCTATCGATTCTCTAACCGATTTTAAACCTAAAGGTTGTACAGTATTAGGAACAAATTGAGAATCTAGCACTCTATTAGATGTGTGGATACTACCACGGCCAGTTTCTATATGTCTATTACCATTACCTTTCTTTGGTATTTCACTAAAAACTACCACTTCTCTTCCCTTATTATCTATAGTTTGTCCTGTATTTATAAATAACTTAGTACTTTTAGGAGCAGCTTTTCCTGCTTTTCTATAAGCTGCTAATTGTTTATTACTCACTAAAGGAACAGATACCGTCATAGCTTGTCTTAATGCATCTCTCGATAATGCATTTACTCCTAAGAAACCTTCTTCAAAACCTTTTTGAGAGTTTCCTACAGGTGTAAGAGCTCCATCAGGATCAGTCTTAAATCCAGTAAATTGTCTTAGTTTAGCTCTACCTACATAAGTACTTATTCTACCATCTTTCCAACTATTACTATAGAACCCATTTATAGTCTCAGCCCAATTAACATTATTAGTCCCAAAGTTAGTTAGTAGCTCTTGAGCCATATCATTTAATACCCAATCAGGTATAGCATGGAATATAGAGATTTGAGAGAAGTTCATACCAGATTGTAATAAACTAAAATATAAAATTTCTTGTGCTAATTGTTTTGTGCTTGGAGTATTATATAGTTCTAAATATGCATCTCCTAATAATTCTAAATCTCGTGGAGCTAATTTCTTACGTCTTAGGCTTAAATTATCTACACTATAGTCAGGATGTTTTGGATTTGTATGCTTTTGTAAAATAGGATGTAATTCAGCTAACAGTAAATTATCCATACTTCTTTTATAAGTAGCTACTCTTCTAGGCAACGACGATAATCCCTGCATTAAATATCTAGCTCTAGATTTTAATAACGTGCCTGAAGGATCATTTAATGTTGATCCCTGTACAGCTTCTGTTATAATGTAATTTTCAAATCTATTTAATCTATATATAATATCATCTTTACGTATACCTTCTTCTATACCGTGTCTTATAAAGTTTTCTACTATTTGGTTATAGTTCTGTAATTCTTCAGCTGCAAACAGACCCTGGAATAATTTTGGGAACATTACTGTTGCGTCACTAAATCCTTTTAATACAGGTAAAGACAATAAACTCGCTATAGCTTCGTTACCATCTTTATCTATAAAGATGTTTTTCTCTTGCATAACCTTCTTAAGTACTTCTCTATATTTAATACTTGCTCTATCTTTAGGAGTATTAGTATCATATGCTGTAACCTCATGTACCTTAGATAGGTTATTACTTAACTCCATAGATGCTTGTAACATTTCTAATACTTGAAGCTGCATTGCGATTTGATCTTTAGTCATAGTATTTAAAGAGACACCTACAGTTGATGCTAAAGAATTAATATCAAGTAATTTATAAGGCGTTTTAGCTCCCGCCTTTAATCTTTTCTTAAGTTGTCCTATAATAAAATTATCACTTTGATATTTAATGCTAGGAGCTCTACTAGTATTTCTAAAGCTAGACTGCTTTATTTGTTTTTGATATATAAATTCATCTATAATAGGCTGATTCATAAACATCCCATAAGTCATAATATCTAAACCTCCTCTTAAATTACTTGTCCACACAGGAGCAAAGTCTAAACCAGCATTAACCATAAATACCCAGTCATCCGCAGTTACATCCACATATCCGTTCATTAACTCAGATATTGCTGTACCTGTATTTAAATCTCCTTTCTTATTTTTACGGTTACTTAAATCAAAGCTTGTAGGATTAAACCCTTCAAACCATAGTCCTGCCGCTGGATTGGTTGTAATATATTCAGGATTAACTTGCATACCTATTTGTTGCGCTCTTACATTATCTATCGCACTTACGGCACCAATACCTACTCCTCCTAGACCGGACCACATATTACTAGACTTATTTATTATATTAGTAAATGAGAGAACTTGTGACCAATTTTTATACTCAAACATAGCCATCTTATCCTTAAGTCTTAACAGCTCTGCACTTTCCTTATCGTTAAGAATTTTCTTATTTGTTAAGTCTAGCATTCTACTAGTATATTGATTCATTTTCAATGCTACTATTTTATCTCTTAACTTCTTAAAAGTAGATGCTCCAATAGGAGTAAGTAAATTTGCATAGTTATTAGGGTGACTTAATATATCATAATGAGCATATAATACAACATTCTGCAATGCTTTTTTAGTATTCTGCATTGTTAAAGGTAACTTAGAAAATTCTGGTAGAAGCTCTGCATCTATAGTTTCTAATTGTTCAGATATACCAATTAGTCCATTCAATATATCTTGGTATTCAGTAAGACCGTTAAACTCAATACCAGTAGTTGTTACTAAAGAAATAAGTTCTAAATTTAATTCATTTAATCTAGTTTCATACAACTCATTCATCACGTCTGATGTAGTAGTATCTAAAAATGCTGAAGTTTGCTTAATATCTTTTATTAATTCAGCAGTTACAGAATTATCTTTCAGTACCTCAATAAGTTTAGTAAGTGTTCCTCTAGTTTGTAGAAGCTGCTCTAAACGCGTTCTAGTTGTAGCAGGTAATAACTCAGATACTAATGCCATATAAGCAGCAGGTTCTGTTTTTCTAATCTTTCTTAATCTTTCAAGTACTGAGACTTCAGAAGTTCCGGATAAATATTTTACTTTTTGGAATTTACCATTTACTATCTCATAATTAGGGAAATATAATGTAAGTTTATCAATATCAAAATCGGATCCTGATTTACCAACTATCTCTGAAGGTACTACAACAGAGGTATATCCTTCTGGCAAAAATCCTACTACTTCTATAAATTCAATAGATGCTGTTGTCTCAGTAGGAATACGGAAGCCAATTAGTTTAAATAAACTCTTATCAAACATCGTATCATTGATGTTAGGATGAGTTCCTATTAATTCTTTAAAGTGATGCGGAAGCATAACTTGCATCGCATTTATTTTACCATCTTGTCCTTTACTATAAGCTTTTAAAGTCTTCATATTAAACCCAGGAAGCATATTGTTTAATTCGAAATCTTTTTGTTTCACAGCTTTAGCTCCTACTTCAAATCCACTAACTGCTCTTTGTACCATCATGGAACCACTAGTCTTTTGCTTAATCGTAGAGCCTACAGCTAAACTCATTAGCATTGATTCAATCTTAGGTTTAGACATTAATAGATCCATAAAGCGAGAGTCTTTTGAAAGAACATCTGTAACAGACTCAGTTAAATGTCGAGACATATCTCTAGATTCCATCTCTTCTATAAGAAATGAGTTTAGTAGTGAAGCATCATTATTATTAAATGTATACTTACCATCTCTTAATACTAGTCCTGTCTTTGATACTAGCTCAGAAATCCCCTTTTCAGTGATTGATTCATAAGCTTCATCCATTAGATTTATTGTGTCTTCTAAATCTTCAAACTCAGGAGCAAGTTGTCCTCCTTCATATAAATTGGATTTTATTTGAGTTCTTTCTTGTGTACCTACAGTAGTTTTATATTTTAATTTAGCATCTTGTTTAACTTGCATACCCATTAAACCAGTTTCTAAAACTTGTCTTGTTGTTTCTTCTTGTATAGGATTATATGTTAACCCAGTAAATTCTATTACTTCTTGTGAAGTATTATTTGATTGCATAGGTACTTCTGCATACATATCAAGAAGATTACCATCTGGCTGTGTAAGTGCTCCAATTTTAGATACACTTTCAAAGACTTGTAGGTCTACTTTTTGATCCCTCATATTAGCAGCCATTGCATAAAGAGATGAATTTCTTGGTACCATGTTCTCATGAATTGGGAATAATGCAAATTTATAACCAGTCTTTAAAGACACTTGGCCCAATGAGAAATCTCCTGCATACTGAGGCTTTAAGTCTGGGAAATATGCTAAATTAGCAGAATTTATTTGTCCTCCCTGTTCAATTATTTCAAATGCTTCTTCTTGCTTATTACTCCATTCATTTAATTTTAAACTTAAACTTCTCTGTGCGTCTAAATGTATAAATCCACCTCCATCAAATTCATCCATATTAGAAAAGGCAGCTCTAGTGTTCAAACCGGCGTCTTCTCCAAATACTCTAGTAACTTCTGCTACATATTCTTCTAAGAACTCTGCATCTATTTTAATATCGTTACGAACAACAGAAAATAAACTATCTGAATGTTCTCCATATTTTCTAGGCATATTAGTATTTAACCATGTGTTTAAAGCTGTTCCTGAGTTTGGATAGACCTTAGCACCAGCAAATAACTTAGTTCTTTTAAATACACTCTTAGGAGTAAATAATGCTAAGTCCCCTAAAAGCACTTTAGACATTTCTACTGTATTAATAATTTGAGTTAAAGCTGCTTGCTTAGTATATGCTGCTAATAAAGCATTAGTCACATGTGTTCCATCATATGGTATAGCTAACTTTTCAGCTAAGTTTTCTAATTGAGTACTAGATAACCCTATATTTATATAACCTTCTTTACCTTTAGATATAAAATCATACTCTTTTAAAAAGTTCTCAATCTGTAGAGACTGTGCAGCTATATGCCCTTGTAATTGAGCAGCTACAGACTCAGTAGAGACCCAATCTTGTATGATTTGATTGTCTGCTACACCTGATAAATAATGTGCTGGAATAGTTACAATATCTTTAAAGTATCTTAAATCTTTAGCATTATTATTGTATCCAACTACATTACTACCCACACCGTTACTATTCAATAGTATAGAAGTTCTTATTTCATCCGCTAATTGTTGACTTAAAATCTCTACAGCTTCTACTGTTGTATATATATGATCTCTATCAAATCCAATTGCGTATTCAGACTTCATGTCTGCAGATCTAATAAAAGGAGCATTACCTTCTAAGAGAGTTTGTAAGTGCACAGAAGCAATATCTCCTTTAGTACCTTTAGAAATATGTTTTCCTAAAGCCCCAATAGTATTTACTCTACTCCCCTGTAAATTATATACCTTTAATTTATGTCCTGCTTTTAAAAGTCTAAACCAATAACTACCACGTAGATTAGCTTTGTTAGCTTGCATAGCCTCTAACTCTTCCGTGCTCATGTTATTTAATTTATCAGCCATTAAATTTAAATATGTTTTTTGAGAAACCCCAAATACAGTTTTACCTTCATGATTTTGAAATGATAAATCTAATCCTAAACTAGAAGTTCTAGCTTCTTCTGAGAATAGCTCTTTCATTCTACCGGCTATGTCTAATTCTTCAGCAAATAAATTACTAACGCTGCTTTCATTGGATACTAATTGATATAACATCCAATCAGTAGCTGTATTAATTATCTCTGGGTTTAGTTTAAGAGTATTACTAAATGTAACGCCAAAAGCACCTAATATACCTATGTTATCTTGCATTGTACGTGGAGTTTTTGACCACTCCTCAGCTGTCTTTCTCTTATCATATTGGATTTTATCTCCAGCCTGCGTAGCTCTTCTATAACTAAGCGGTATAGTTTTATCTATTTTAATCTCTCCGTTATTTGCGATACTAAATGGAGAGTTATCCATATTTAATTTACCTTCTAAAGCTGCTTTCCACTCTCGTTTAATAACAGTTTCTAGTTTATTTACATTAGCATTTATAAAATAAATGTCTTTACCATCCTCTTCTAGCATTTGAATTAGATAATCATCATTTGATTGATTAAACTGGTTCATAAATGCCAATCTCATTCTTACATCTCCCCAAGTTAGTGTTGAACCCTCTTCCTCCGTATATGAATCTAAAGAAGTAGTTAATTGTAATCTTTTCGCTATAGACTTAAGTTCAGGTTTGTATGCAATACTATCTATAAACTTCTCAATCATCTCAGCTTCTGAAGAAGAATTAGCCAATGTTCTATATAAGTACCCAACAACATCGTAGAAATCAACAGGCTTATAAAATCCTAATTCGTTTATAACTGCATTACCATTCTTATCTACCATAGGTGCAGATCCTAATAATAGTTTTAGTGGAGCACCCATTGATTTAGTAGGATCAGTTTCATCTTTCTCAACTATTTGTTTTGCTAAATCATTCTTAGCATTTTCTTCTTGAATACTGCTAGGAGTAATATCTAACTGAAAATATTTAATATATTTAAGATGTCCTTCTACAAACTGCTGCCAGTTTTCTTTTATATGTGCCCAGTTACTGTCTACTTTTTGTTTTTCTGTTTGAGACTTTGCCAGTTGTTTTAACCTATTAGATCTTATAGCTAACTTTTTTAGTACGCTCATAGGAGCATTTTTAATATCAGCATTTATATCTTCTACTGTACCATATATACCTGCTAATTTATGAGCGTCTTTACCTGCTAACTCTAAATCATAAAAATCATAAAATGAAAGACCCCTATGATTAATAGCTATATCAGTAAAAGCCGGAGTCATACCTTCATATATCGCTCGAGTAAATGAAGCTTCTCCAGGACTCATATATACATTAGCCGATCTGTTTTGATTTATAATAGTAGCATTTTTAAATCCACCATTATTAATTCTGTCAAATAAATCTTGCACTTGGCTGCTAGATCCCATTAAGAAGTTTAATACAGAATTTAACCACTCCATAAACTTATCTAAAAGTGACAACTTTCTACCTTTACCTATCTTATAGTTTCCATTTGCTAGTCTATATTGTCTGAACTCTTCTGCTAAATACTCGTCAGCTTCTTTGTCTGTAAGCGTTGACATTTTTTTAAGCTCTCCTCTGTACGTAGTAACCTTACCTCTCATACCTCTTACCTCATCATATAAAGCAAGTCTTTCATTAGTAGGCATTAGTAATCTAGTAACTCCGTGAAAAGCCTCGTGGTATACAGCTCCTTCTAAAGCATCTTTAGATATTAATATTCTACCCTCTTTAGTTAATTTACCGTATGCGTGTCCGTCTATTAAATTCTTCATTACTTCTAAAGGAATAAGGAAATTACCTTTACTATCTTTAGGCATTACTTCATTATACCATTTCATTTCCGCAATAGGATCCCATGCAGTATAATTATCTTGAGGTATACCTGCGTACTCAGAACTTAAAAATGGAGCATCATCTTCTACATCATCTAAAGCATCTAGATTAGTCTCAACAGTAGGACCTTCGTTTTGAGTCAAGTTCAACTCTTCTATACTCACTACTTTTTTAGTTTCTGTTTGAGACAATGCATCTATACCACTAGCTTTTTTAGGTGCTCCTAATGGATCAGATTCCCCTACTTCTACTAGTGCCATTTGCACAGTCTGGCCTCTACTTGCAAAATCAGCATTGATTTCTGCTAGTAAATTACCAGGTATAATTCCTTGATTGTTTTGTATAACACTGTTTATCACAGTAGGACGGCCAATGAGTTTACTAATATCTGTAATACCTTCCTGTGCAACAGCCGCGTTAACATCAAATTGAAGCATCTCAGCTCCTTCTACAAGTCCTAATATTACAGGAACATCAACATAAGTTCTTTCTGATTGCCCAGTAATAGTTCCATATATTCTATAAGTTTTACCTTGTTCTATAGAGGCAAGTTCTAGACCCCCTATACCAGCTTGTTTAGGTACCTCTACTTTAGTTTTAAATTTAGAAGACTTTTTCTTTAATTCTACTGATTTACCATGAAATTTTAAATACGGATTTAAGAATTGCGGCGTTGTAATCCTTTGATTTGGTTTAAGCTTTTTAGAATTAACATATTCTACATCTTCTGTTAAGTTTGTAGTTAATGCAGGCTTGTTACTTTTACGTTCTGATAATAAAAACTCTGTGTAGTTTTTCCATTCTTTAGTAGTAACCTTACCTTCGTTGTCTACAATAGTTTGTACAAACTTTTTATATGCAGGCTTTTTCTTCTTCTTACCTTTAGACGCATCACGAGCTACTTTTCTAGCTTCAATGTCATCATTAATATTAAATCTATTAACCTGAATAGTTAGTGTACTTAAAAAGGCTTTTAGTTCATCATGCTTATCCGTATGAGCATCTGGAGCCATTAATTCTTCGTGGGTCATACTATTATTACCAAATTTTAATATACCCTTTTCCCAGTATATACTGTACTGAGTCAATTTTCTCTCACTAGCTTGAGCGCCCCAATAAATATATTGTTTTAAAATAGCATCAATCGTTTGTTCAGAACCAGCTATTTTATTTACATCCTTTAAAGCTAGATCATTAGTACTTCTATAAATCTCTTCGTTTTTAGCGTACTCTACTAAAAGATTATATACTGTATCTTTTATATCTGCCATATCGGCTAACTTAGTAGGCCTTAAATGGACTAATTGCCCATTTTTAATAGTGTAAGCCAAACCATTTTTACCTGTAAGGCTTCTTTGCATAAAGTTAATAGTAGCATACTTTTCTCCTTTAGGAGCTTTAGCAATTATAACATTTAAATCTTTTAACTCATTAGTATCTTTAACTACTCTCCCTACAACAGAATTTGCTGCATTATAATCATTATCTTCAAATATTCTAATAGCATTGTTTTTATCAGAGATTTCAAAGTATACAGTATTTTCACTTTCTAATATTCCTTGTCTAAAATCTTTATAGAATTGAACTCTTTTTTCAACCTCAGCAATTTCTTCTGCTGTAGGCTTAGCAGGATCTGCAAAGTCTGATTGAGCAAATCTATAACTACCATCAGGCATAAATGCATATGGCTCCATCATAGATGTGAATAAAAGATTACCATCTTTATCTTTTATAGGTAGACCAGTATATGCATCTACGATAACCATTTTAATATCATTCTCTGAAAAATGTGGTATACCTTCTATAGGTGTAGCTGGACTAACAGCTCTCAATAAATATTTAGATGGAGTTTTCATATCTCCTACAAATTTAAAGTAAGCGTGTTGTGACAGTGCAAACTGTAAAGCAGCTTGATTCTCATCAGTCTCTCTTTCTTCTACAGGCAATGACATTATTCTATTATACTCATCCATTGCTTGTTTATGTGCTCCAGCTGTTTTAAAGAATCCTGCCCCGTTTAATAAACTTGGTGCATACCTATAAAATTTATCATGCTCTTCTTGATTTTCAAATGTAGACTCTTGAGTAATAGGATTCTCTTCTTCCACATCCAAAATAATTTCTGCCGGCGGTTGAAAGAACCTAGACATAAACGTTTCTACTATATTTAATTCTTGTATTACATTGTTTTGCCGCATTTTTAAATCCGTAAGGGTCTTAAGCAGCTCCGTGGCCCTTTCTCTAGCACCAACTTCTTTCTTCTTGGATTCTAATAACTCCCTAATCTGCGCTCTCTCAATCTCATTTAAGGCTAATTCTTCTTTAAAGAACTCTCCAGCTTCCTTACTCATAGTTTCTACTAACCAAGCAATAGGTAGTTCCATAGCTCCGTTTATACCTTCTTCTTGAGCATGTCTTCTAATTGTTTGTTCAATAACATCTCTAGCTCTTTTAACGTCGATTAAAGCTCTTTCATACTGTTGTATAGCATTATCAACTTCTTTTAAATAGTCCTGAGTAGGAGTACCTACAAATTCTGATTCTTCTATTGCCGATGCTAATGTATCTAGATCTGTATCTGCTAATAAGGTTCCATAAACAGGGTCTGATTCCAATCCAAATTCTGTAAAGATTTTTTGAGCCTCGTCTTTAATAGATGATACAATAGATACGCCTAAAATCTTATCATACTTTTCTTTAGCGGTTAAAGTCTCATCTTTATAATATTGTAAAATAGTATCTAGGTGCCTAGCCTCTCTTTCAATATTAAATTTATGTTCCTTTAAACTATTTATGGCTGCTTCATGCTCAGTAATTAAAGCTTCTATAGCTACTCGCTTCTCATTTAATTCTAGCATACTTACACCTGGAACTTCTTGTAGTGACTCTATATCAATTAAATCCTCAAAGAAATCATTTATTTCTTTCTCTTTTTTAGCAACCTCTTTAGTAATTGCGTCTACATTAAATAGTTGTCCTTCTTTTACATTTCGTACAGCTCTCTTTAATAACTCTAACCTATACTCTTCCATAGGAACAGCTTTAATGTTAGCTATTTTATCTTGATTAATTGCAGAGACTTCCCATACACTGTCTTGAGTTTGTTTTTCTGGGAAATACTTATCTAATATTTTTTTAATTTTCTCTTCTTCTTGTCTAGATTTTTTATCTGTTTGTCCTTCAAGCTCTCTTAACCGTGCCTCATATTTAAATCTAGATAATAGGTTAGCTGCTACAGAACTTGGAAGAATCATTATCTGCTTAGGATTTATAAATACAGCTCTATAATTAGTGGTCTCTCCCTTATTATTTGTATAATCAAATTCAAAGATTTGACCACCTCCATATTTAGCATATAATCCTCTAATAAAATCATCTTCTATTTCAGCTTCATTTGCAGTTTGTTGTTGACTAACTACTATATCTTCAACTATTTGTAAAGCTTCTTGCTGACCTTGCGGAGTTTTTAGATTATTATATAATCCAATGGCAGAATGTCTTCTAGCTCTTAATCTTCTTAAGTCTATTAGATCTTGTATAGTCTCCTCTTTATATTGGTTGTAGTTAATAGGATCATTCTCTTCCATTTCTTGGAGAACTTGCATATCTTGAGTGGTAAGATCTGCCTCCATCCCATCTTCTAAAGCTTTTCTAGCTCTTCCTTGCTTTCGTTTTAATTCATTAAATTTAGCAGTTTTCTCATTAATAGCATCTTGTCTTTCTTGTGTATAATTCTCTGCTACATTTTCTTTTTCTAATGCCTCTAACTCTTTACTAAGTTTTTGTATATCCTCTGTAAGAGTTAATATTTGCCATCTTAAAGAAGCTTCAGAGAATTCCCTTTCGTTAACACGTTGTCCTGCTACCGCATTTTCTGGAGCTAATAATCCAAGTTTTTCAAAAGCTTTTCTATATGCTGTAGTAAGATCTGCCCCTTCCTCAACATAACTTCGTATTAATGCTTCTACCTCGCTAGTAACTCCTTCTTCTTCTGCCACCCGTTGGAAAGCTTTGACTTGTTGTCCTTCTTGAGTTTCTTGCTCTTCTAAAGCAGTTAAATTTGCTCCGTGCTCTTCTAACCTACTACGAACACTCTCAGTACGAGAATCTACATCTTTAGCTACAGAAGCCTGATGTATCATCATCTCTTGAATCTCATTACTAAATTGTGAAAAATTGTTCTCTACTAACTCTGCAGCTTTCCTTATTTCTCCGGCTCTATCTATAGCTGATTCTATAACCTTATCTCTTCGCGCTTCTAACTCCTCACTCGTTAAATCTTGGTTAGCATATCCAAAAGTTGCAGCAAATTCTGCTAAAGGGATATTCTTAATTTCATTAATATCACTAAGAACGTCTTCATAAAATCCAGCTTTAGCTCTTGAATAAACAAAACTAAAAAAGTGATCGTGTCTTGCATTTTTCCAAGCATGTATATTATTAGTCATTAAAGCGTAGTCCATCTTCTCATTAGCACGAGCACCTTGACTTAAAGCATCAAAATTATTTTTCATAGCTTTAACTGCACTTGGATTTTCATTCATCCATTTGGCTAAAGCATCAGCATTTTTTCTTTTTTCAGTTCGCATTTGAAACTGCCCGTGTATACCACCTGTCCAACCAAAGCCTGCTTCTTTTTTACCAGTCTCCTCATTAGTTCGTACAAATGTAGGAAGTCCTATAGCTCCTAGAATCATACCTAAAGCTATTTCTTTTCTTACATGTTTATCTCCATAGTTTTCAGCGAACTTATCATACATACCGTCTATCATTCCGCCAATTGCTTCCATTGTTCCTGGATGTCTTTTGTCAGCATAGAACCCCATTGCAGCTTCTTGTCCCCCACGGTCCAGTAAAGCTTGTCCTCCTTCTTCTACCCACCCTTCATATAAAGGAACTTTAGCAGCTGTATAAGCTCCAGATACATATCTACCTGCTCCCATAGCAGTATACGCTGCTACATATCTATCTTTAATATCATTACCAGCATCTTTAATAACTTTACCTACACTTCGTTTTGAAGCATTATATCCAGATCCAAATATTCTAGGAAATGCTATCATATTACCTGCTCCTACAAGAGCTAAATTACCTACAAATACACCATTAGTAGTTTCTACTGCTAACTCGTGCCAATATTTTTTATCCTCCATTGTAGGCTCTTTTAATGGATTATCTTCTCTCCATTGTTTTTCCAACCTTATCATAGTATGATCGTAATGATGTCTTGCCTCTACCCCAGACTCATATCCAGCACCAGTAATTAAACGTCTAGTTAGAATTCCTCCATCAACTATTTTCCCTATATTAGCCATTTGATTATACTTACTCACTGCCCCGCTTGCAGAAGTAGCTCTTGAAATTTGATTAGCTCTAGATATAGTCTTCATAAACTGTGCGGCTCTAATCGGTATCACAGCGGTAGCTAAACCTGCAGTAGCAAACTCAGTTAAAACTGCACCTGCAACGAAAGATAAACCATTAACAAAATCATTAGCCCAAAAGTTAGCACTTCCTCCAGTCATTTGGTCCCATACCCCCATCTGTTGCTCTTCCTTTGTATAATAATGTGGAAGCTTGTCATCCATCCATTTATTAACATCATCTAAACCTCTTTGAAAATCATTTTCAAATATAGATCTAAATGCATCTTTATATCCTCCCTCGTTTCCTTCAGGATCTACAGCTTCTGCACCTATATTAATAAGCATATTAGGTAGTCCATGAACTAACATACCAACACCTCCTACTACAGCTGTAGCTGTTTTACCAACTAGTTTTTGTACCCCATACCAACTCTTTTCTCCAAGCGATTGATTATACGCTCTTAGATCATCTATATCTTCATTCTCTACAGAAAAAGGTCTTCCTATATACTCATCATAAGCATCAAAATCAATATTGTAATTTCTAGGAGCAAAAGGAGATTCAACAGATCCACCACTAAAGTCTTGAGACTCCATGCTTTCTATTGTATTTAAAAGTCCTAAATCTTCTGGTGCTGACCCAGGTTGTAAAAGATTATTATTAGGTTGTTGGTATTTCTTTTTAGACATACAGTGTTATTTAGTTAGTGGCATAGCCTACATTAGTAATCAATGATGAAGGAAGTTGCAAACCATAGTTTTGCAAAGTTAACAAATATTCATAATCAACCTCTAATATTCTCATTAATTCTGCTACATCTTTAATACCTTGGTACTCTAAAGGTACTTGGGGAGATGCGCTTTGTAATAACTGCATATGAGCATTCCATACAAGTATTTTTTCAACCTTCTTCCTGTGATTCAGTAGCTGCGTATCTTCATATCTTTTATATGCATTAGCTTCTTCATCAGAGAACTGAGTAAAGTCTGGCGTGTATCCTTTAGTTTGCTGTACTTGTTGACGGAACAAATTTTGTATATTAGCTCTAATAAGTGGTTCAGTTGCAACTAAATAATCTTGAGCTCGAATACTTCCATCTCCAGTTACCTGATACTCACCAGATTGAATTTTTCTTTGTACATCCTTAGCAGTAGCTTCTTGCATCAAATTAAAGGATTCTGAGTTTGTATACTATTTAATACAGAGTATGTAAACCCTCCGCCAAATTCTCTTTCCATACCATAATTTTCAGTCATTGTATAAACTTCACCATTAGACAGCTCTAGCATAAATCTAGATGGTGTACCAGTACTAATTCCTGGTTGTGTAATTTGTTTAAAGTTAAAGCTTTGACCGCCTTTATTTATACCTTCGGCATTAGTGTTAAATATCGTCTCATTAATTTTGTCCCATTCAGGACTTCCATTTATAACACCATCTATAGTAAACTGGTTTAAAGTACTTTGAGTTAACATTTTATTAATATCAGTTAATGTGCCTTCCTCATCCATTAAAGTGTTAACTGAATAACCTGTTAACTGTGTAGTTATCTCTGTCCCTCTATTTACCATTAGTTCATCTACTTTATCTCCAGAGTTAATTTGGTATTTAAAATAATTTCTGATTAAATCTTCTAATACTGGAATATCATCTGTAGTATAACTAGTTCCTAGAGTTAAATTCAATCTTCCTATCATATTAGCCCCGGATCTATTTTGTGTAGAATCTGCTCTCTCATCATCCCATCTCCTATCTTCTACATCATAAACAGATGAGCCCAGTCCAAGTATTTGGTCTACTAAATAATTTTGTTCACTTCCCTGATCCCTAGAAAAACTTCTAACATTATCATACGTAAACTCATTATCATTACTCCAGCTTGGTGTATCTCCTCCTGAACTAAAATATGTGTCAGGAATGTTATCGTCTTTATTAATAGTTACAGGTACTGTATTAAAAGAACTAGTATTTGTAGTTAAATGTTGTAGTAAATCCCTTAAGTTTTCATGTCCGTTAAAAGAGTTTGCCATCTCATTATAAGCTGTTATTGTCTCCTCGTCACCAAAGTTATTTACAATTAAAGTTTCTTGATTTCTAAGCGTATTTAAAGTTGTTCTAGCAGAAGTTCTAGTATTTAAATCTGCGTCTGTATTACCTGTATTTGCATATAACTGGGTTACAGCATTTACTTTAGTAGTAGTATACTCATCAGTACCATTCCAACTTAAACCATTATTAATTGCAGATCCTTGTGTAGGAGTCCACACTCCTTGTCCTGCATTCTGGTTACCAGTAGGAGCTTTCTTTTGAGCTATTTGGCTATATGTACCACTCCAATATACTTGTCTGCTAGCAATATCTATAAGACGTTGACTTATATCTTCTAAAGCTTCTTCATGTGTATGCTCCACTCCCGTATTAGGATTAATATCTAATTCTGTTAATTTTCTATAATCTTGTGTTCCAGTAGCCCCATTTAAATAAGCGTCAGCTAAAGCAAGAGCTACTCGTTTAGCTTTCTTTTTACTTATCCCTTTAGAATTATATAAAAAACTTCTTACATCTCCAGGACTTACTGTCCCTTGTGCAAAACTTAGACCTCCACCATCAGCATTAATTTTACCAATAAGACTAATCATTTCTGCATTATAATCTAGTTCTTTCTGAACGTCGTAATCAAAAACATTCTCTACCATCTTACCTGACTCCTCATCTTTATAATAAGAAGAATGGTTTTGCCACTGTTTTTCGCTAAAGTTTAATGAGCTCCCATATTGAGCATTTAATTTATCTTCGATGTCCTTACTCTTTTGATACTGAGCATAAGACTGTGAAGCTAATTTTAAACC